>Ga0307512_10002612_pt1 | contig 22320 bp, 27 predicted proteins | sample 14_EM_MG_FD_200267 | JGI IMG/M metagenome (GOLD analysis project Ga0307512, IMG submission 200267) | Populus trichocarpa ectomycorrhiza microbial communities from riparian zone in the Pacific Northwest, United States - 14_EM | ecosystem: Host-associated > Plants > Roots > Unclassified | place...
CATCAACTCCATCATCAAGTCAAGGTCAGCTTGACGTCACTCCTAGAACAACAGTGGAGCCAGAGGCCTTGCCAAGGTCGCTAGATGGGAAGTCTACAGAAGATGTCGAGGTAGCAATGGTGCTTCTACAACTCCTGCAGGGGTGATGACATCTGGAGTATGTTCACGGGGTTATACGCTACTAACGGAAGGATGAAGAATGCAACTTATTTGCCTTGATATCTTGTATTCTTCTCCTCTGACGACCGGGTGAGTGTCGTAGTGCCGTGTGTATTACATGGATGTTGTAGGCTGGAATATAATCAAGTGGGCGCCTACCTCGGGTACTTCGCGCGTTACCCATCCAACCACGTTACCACGATGCGACCTTTGCTCGCTCTTCTCGTTGAGATCGTCTAGGTTCGTACGAGAAAAGGCAATAATGGCCCTTCGTGCCTGGGGACATAGCTCCTACACTTCATTGCATCGTTGACACCCCCAGCGCAAGCCCTGATTTCGTACTTGGACTGTATTATATTATCTATATCTGTCCAGACGAGACTTCTGTCCGAGTCCTCGGGATCTTGGAAACAAAGCCCGAGCTGGGTAGGAGCTTGTTAGCCCTACCCTACCTGTTTTTTTTAAATCTTATCTACGTAGATGAAGGTTCTCGCTGTCCAAGACCATTCAATAGTCATCTTCAAACACTCTTCTCAAACGCTGGGAGCGAGAGCCGGAGGGGCATGGCCTGGTAGATAGATGTGGTCTTGTCGCCAAATGAGCTACTTGTGGATGTTGTCACCTGCACCATGGTCATGGCGGGACGCACAGTCGCAGTTCGCGTACAAGGAACGGATGATGCAGCACGAGCTCGAGCGAGCTCGATTGAAGGCGGGGAAAGTACCCAACGTCGGGCAGGAAGGCCACTCGATGAATGCATACTCCTCCACCACGGACGTCAATAAGTTTTCTCAAGATTCGTTTTCTTTCGGTACAGCTGTGACAAGTACCTTACCTTACCTTCCTCCTGCCGAGTGGGGCATTCCTGAGGTATCCGCGTTGTAATCGTGGCTAGTTCGTTCATTTCGTAGTAAAACGTTGTTATTTCCCACATACAACGCTACACTACGTGCAATAAAAGTTCGTTTTTGCCCAGGCTCCTAACCAGCCGTCTGGCTGGTTAGGAGCCTGGTTTTTGCCTTTATTCAGGCTGTCTGTCTGACCGCTCCACTCGATTCGCTACTGAACAACCGCGCCATGATATGCTGCCGAAATCTCTGCCCTTCCGTTTCCACATGTCGCCGAGCCTCCTGCAGTCCACCATCGCTGCCATGTGGGTCATCGTTGTCGCCCACATCGAGAATCTGTGGTGCTGGATATCCTCTACCGGCCTTGTACAGGTGCTCGCGAAATTCGGGGTCGAAGTTCCCGCCCTCAAGTCTAAGTATCAAGTTATGTAGGATAATACAGCATCGAACGAAAACGATCGCCCATTTGTGATGCCTGGGCGAAGTGATTGGAATCCGGAGCTCGCGGAGTGCTCGGAAGCGGCCTTTGAGCAGCCCGATTGCGTGCTCAGAGCGTATGCGGACCTGGAAATTGAGAATCATGAGAATACCAAAAGAAAGAGTATGAACTTACTTTCGATACATGGTAGTTATATGTCCTTTGATCGGCGGACAGCTCGCCGCCGATGGGCTTTTGAAAGGGTGCAACGCACCACGTCTTGGCAGGATATGCTGAGTCGGCCCATATCCACTCGCCGGGAGCCAAAATACGTTCGTGTTCCTTGAAGACGCGGGTACTCTGGAAGGCCAAGGAATCGTGGACGCTGCTGGTATGGAGAATGGTGTAGTCCACGATGATGAGTGAGTCGGGAAGGGTGACAAGCTAGGAAAAGATCAGAATGCGACAGCATGGAGAAAAATAAAGCGCACCTGGCAGTCCAAGGAGTAGTCCCGATTCTTGTCAAACCGAGTGTCGCCAGGCCGCGGGGATAACGAGAATTTGGTTCCATCCACCATGAGATACCCATTACTCCACTCGGGGCACACCTGCTCTGCGACCCATTCCTTCGCGCTCTCCTTCTCCTCGGCCGTCGGGAGGTGGACACATTCGTCGTGTAGGGATATGAGGGCCAACATTACACGGTTGGTGGAGTTCAGCACCGTGCTTGGACTGACACCGGCCCAGTGCCCTATCGCTTCTGGGCTGGCCGCATTCCCATAATGACCGGCTCGAAGGAGGAAAATGGCGAGCTGAACCTTGACCGGGGCTTGGGGGACGTTCGAGTTGTTGTGGAAGATGTCATGGTCGCGGATCTTGTCGACGATGCTGTCAAAGATGCCGGGGTCAACGCGTACTTTCTTCCTGTATTGATTGAGGTTGCCGTGGCGCCATTGTTCGAGGAGATGGAATTGGGATGCCTTTTTGATGGCCGGGTTCTCGCGAAGAACCCTTGAAGTAAAAACTTCAATCTCTCGGCGTAATTTGTCGATGCGGGCCTGCATCACTGAGGCGTACAGCTCCTCGACGTCTGAAGGTGAGAGTGACAGAGAAGGGTGGAAGAACGACTCATCATCTGAGTCAAAAGAGGAGACCGAGCTCACGCTGCTGACACTTGATATCGAGGAGACGTTGGCAGATCCAGAGTCATTGGCCGAGAGGAGGAAGGGCTCAATGGACACGTCTTGAAGGTATTTTGAAAGTCGGGCACGTTTGAAAGAACGGTCAACGTCGTCCAATTCCTCGAGTAGTTTGCGACGGAGTGGTATGTGCGGCATGATCAGGCAATGCGGGCACAAAAACAACATTTTCGCTGGTGAGTCGGAGACTCAATCGCAACCGCGACGCGACGCGACAGTACTAGTGACGCGACTTGATTTGACAACGGAACAAGGGAGTTGATGGCATAACGAATCATAGATGGGGTTCCTCGAACCAGCCTTCTTTTTCTTGAAAACAAGTAACACGAGGACGAGGTCCGCTTGCGGAAAGGTGGACCTGAAGATTTACAGCAGCATGTTTCGGTAGTAGTGGATGACAGGACAGTCTAGTCGACGTCCCACTCCTCCGACGGGGGTACATAAGAATTAGTAGATCTATCTTCGTCCTGTCCTCGTACTCTTTCCGCGCCGTGTCCCAACAGCAATTGCATAACGCCGTGGTGTCCATTCTGAGTAGCGATCTGGTAAGGTGTCAAACCATTTGCCTGGATTGTCACGCCCGCTCCATGATCAAGCAAAAGCTGCACGATCTCAAGATGTCCCCTTCTCAACGCGAAATACAACGGGAAATACAATGCGTTCACGTTGACCCCGTGTTCAAGTAAAATACGCGCGGTGTCCGCTTGTCCGGTCTCGTGGAGAAAACCGAGGGATATGCAGGAGAGACGTCCTGGACACCTTGCAACAATGTTAGTGGCCTAAAGTGAGGCTTTTTGGGGTCGAATAGATAGGCAAGGGTGTCTTGAATCCGCGATGCTACATCCCCGAACTGGGCGTGCCTGACCCAATTCTCGACGGCGTAGGATGCCAGAGGAAGCGTTTTGGAGCGCTCGTAGTCCTCTTCTTCATCCAACTGTAGCAGGACAGTCACGCAGGCTCGTGCGAGAATCGCATGCGCCGGTTCGAGCGGAATATAATAATGCCGGATGTTCCCAACATCTGACATTTGGAGGCGGTCCGACGTCAAGAATTCCTTGACAGAAAAATGAGAAAATTGGGCAATTTTCGAACCCTGTCATCAACGATTGTGATGAAAGTGGAACATGTGGAGAGCACCGCCTCCTCTGGACTTTCCGGTCGCCAGTCGACAACGAGATCAAGCGTATCGTTCGAGCCAAAGTCGATTGCGAATGTCCCTGCGAGTTCTTCAATGCGAAGTGGTCGAATGGCTGCGACCATGCAATGGAAAAGTCGGCTCGCGTGCTCGAATTTTTCTTTTGGGATCCCTTGCAACATCCGTTCATATGTGTCATCCAGGGTGGTCGGCAGCTCATTCAGAACTTTCCGAATACTTGATGGCATGCATCGGCGTAGTGTGTCCAACTGGCAAAACGCCCACCGAAACCTGTCCAACACAATCAGCAATGGCTATGAGATGCATGAGATATAGTGAACAAGGAATCTCACATGCCATCTGCCCGTTCTGGGAGCACATTGACAACAAGTTCTTTGTCTTCCTCTCTCCATCTCCGCATTGCGGCATCGGTCTGAACGAAAAAGCGGACAAAATTATTGATGTCCTGCCTTTGACCACCTTCTTCATGGAGAGACACGCTATTCGATGGTGACGTCAACGAGTTAAGTGTAGCACTTATGTCTTGTTCAGGGCGACTAGTGATACAGACAAATAGGTTGGATGGTCCGACTGCAAGAGATCTCGGACGAAGTTGAGGACCTTTTCGCGAGCGGATGGGGTTCCCGTGTCATTCGGACATTCGTCCAATGCATCTACAATCAGATAAATCGGGACTTGTCCTGGAAGATCGATCATGCTCCCAAGATATTTGACAAGTGCGGCCTCGCTGGGTTGTTCCGAACCATGATGGCATGCTTTGTATAGCCGATGGAGAGTATCCCAGCAAGTGTCAGAGTCGTCAACGAGTTGCAAGAGGAGGGATGCCAGCAAGCCCCGGACATCGCGTTTGGTGACATCTTTGAAATCACAGTAATAATAAGCAATGAGTGCTGATTTCGAATCTTGCATTTGCCTGATGTCCTCGATGATCGCCGAACTTGGTAACACTATTAGTTTCCTATTACCACAGCCGCTGTGAAGCTGCGTACCAGAGAATACTCTTGCCCGAGCCCGCTGAAAAATCTGGCGAACATTAACAGTCGTGAAAGGCTGACAAGGATGGAGAAACATACGATTGCCACGAATCCACAATAACGAACCGTTCTTCTTCCACTCTTTGAATTTTCTGCCTTGGATGAACCACGTTGCCGTTCCTTTTTGCTGAATGTCGCACGCGGTGTTATGATTGACAGAAGGGTTAGGGGGGGACAGCCATGTCCGAAGTTTAGTTGGCATTTGTTCTCCTGTGAGCATACCTCAGCAATGACAATTGGTTACGGAAGGACAGAGGTGTAACGAACGTTGTCGTTCATCCATTACTGTTTCGACATGTGACAGGCATAGATTGGTCACTTCGACATTATCATGAATGTTCCGTGTGAGCTCTTGGGTTGCCGTTACGTTGACATCCACACGGTGGGTGACCTCCAAGTTTCTCGCCGCTGTCATTAGAATCTCCTCTTTCGTGAGAGCGTCCAATCGCTGAAGCGCATCCTCCAGATCCGTCCTTCCCACTAACCTCTTCATAAACTTCTCTGTCACATAGTCAGCCATGAAATACTAATAGGACAGCGAGTGAAGTGACCCACTAGTTCGGCTCTCCTTCATCGTCTTGGTTAACAACGCCAGAACAGAAAGTACCTGCGCCATGATCTTCCCGAGTAGCACAGTCATCTCTGGTGTGAGAGAAACTGCCGCGTAACGATTGAGACGTTGGAGGAAAAATTGAATGCGCTCGAAGAGGTTGACGAGGGCTTCATAACTCGCGACAACATCTCTCACCGCCTAAGCCCAATGTTACGCGCGCACACACTAGGAACATGGAAGTGGACATACCCCAAGAAGGACACCGATTCCGGTGAAAATCGTCTTTGCGGGCGAGACTAGCTACAGAAGACATGTTATAGCACTATAATAAATAGAAGGATTGAAGGCTTACAAGACCGACACCCTCTCCTAGGGTTTCTGAAAACGTGATGAGGGTATTCACGATCAGGGTCAACGACACCATCAATTTATCATCGCCCTGGCGAAATTTGTCGAATGCCTGCGCCTGGTCTCGAAATACACCCAAGATGGAATCGGGGGAGTTGTAACCCTGGAGTGCGGCAGCGAACGGATGTGTTGCTAGATCTTGTCTGGTAAGGGTCTTGTATTCCTGTGATGCGGCATCGAATATTGCAGTAAAGTTGGAGGTAGATGGATCGGTTGTCTGGTTTCTTGTGGACATTTGAGCGGCAACAATTGTGCGCCTGTAGACTTCAGTTGGAGGTCGTGGGTGGGGATAGTTGGGTTCGGGGCACATGTGACTGATAAACAGTCTTGAATGAATGGCGGCTTCACTGCGTGCAAATCAGGGAATTCAGCCGAAAAGTGTTATGGAAATCCCTTAGAATTCTTTTTTTTAACGTTGCGGAGTCGGCGCACGGAGGACGTTACGTGGTCGAAGGTGCTCGTTTCCGGAGCTATGATAGCGCGTGTTGACAGTGTGTTGACCTTACAGTGGCTACGTCATCGCACTACTGTGCGTTTGCCCCTGGAAACATGACTCTGTTCTCTCTCGTGGTTGTGCAGATAACGAAAGAGTCTAGCACTAAGTACTCCACCGTGATGATTGCATGATACTCCTGAATATAATAACGTCAATGATTAATTATATCTTCGTTACCGTAATACTCTGAATCTTCCTTCGAGAATGCACTGCTCTTGGAGGAAATATCCACATTAGTATGATTGGAAGAAGGATTTCTGACCGTCGAAGCTAGTGAAACCAGATCAGACTCTCTGTTAGCACCGTTGCGTTGCTTCTCGATGGCCGTCTGCTGCGTCAGTGATGCCTCCTTTAGGCGTTGCTCCCATCCTCTCAAAGCGGCCAACTGTTGTTCGAGGCTACGTTCCTGGAGTGTCACGGCCTCTCTTCGTTCATTCATTGCCCGTAGCATGTTATGGATCTCTGCCTCGCGAATCTGAAGGTATTTCTCCTTCTCCCGTAACTGTTCATCGACGCTTTGGATCTCTGCCTTTGCTCTATCGATCCGCGGCTCAGCCAGATGTTGTGGTGGGTAAACTTGCTTGTCATCTTGGTGGCTCGTCTCGGGGACAACGCATGGCTGTTCCTCATGCATCTTGGCAGAGGCTTCGGCCTGACGCATGGTCGCCTCAAGGTGTTCAGCCTCTTCCAATGACTGTCGTGCCTTCTCCTCGAAGCGACGCGCCTCCTCCTCTCTCCTGCTCGCCTCTTCCTCCTTTCGGCGTGCCTCGGTTTCCCAATATTGTGCTTCCGCCTCGAGTTTCTTGGCCTCCGATTCCCTACGTCCGGCTTCGGCCTCCTTCTGCTGAGCGAACGCCTCGTGCATCTTAGCAGAAGCTTCTGCCTGACGTGCCGCCGCCTCGAGGCGCTCAGCCTCCTCCAAAGACCGTCGTGCCGCCTCCTCGAAATGACGCGTCTCGCCATCTCTATGATGAGCCTCTAACCTGCGCTGGGCTTCGGTCTCCCGCGCCAGGGCGTCAGCCTCCCGCATCTGGGCTTTAGCTTCCCGTGCCTGAGCTTCGGCCTCACGCATCTGGGCCTCGGCCTCGCGTTTCTTGGCCTTGGCTTCCCTATGCTTGGCCTGAGCTTCCCTCTTCTGCGCGGCAGCCTCGCGCATTTTGGCTGAAGCTTCCGCCTCCCGCGCTCCTGACTCGAAGCGCTGGGCGGTCTCCAAAGACTGTTGTGCCCTCTCTTCGAGATGACGTACCCCATCCGCCTTCTCTTTCGCATCTTCTTCCCTACGGGTAACTTCTTTTTCCCTGAGCCGTGCCTCAGCCTCTTTAAGTCGAACTTCCTCCTCTCGCCTATGCACGTCCGCCTCGCGCCTCTTGGTTTCCAATCTTTTAACGTTGACTTCAGCTTCCTTCTTCTGAACGGCTGCCTCGTGCATCTTGATGGAGGCTTCCGCTAGACGTGCCTGTGCCTCAAGTCGCTCTGCCCCCTCGAAAAACAGACGTGCCTTCTCCTCGAGACGATACGCTTCATCTTTCTTACTTGCCTCTTCGTCCGTGTGACGAGCCTCAGCCTCCTGCCTCCGAGACCCCGCCTCCTCAAACTCGGCCCTGGATTTCCCCCGCATCTCGGCGGAAACTTCGGCTTGGCCTGCTAGCACTTCAAGGCGCTGAGCTGGTTCCGACGACTCTCGTTCCCTGACCTCTTTGGGGGACGTGGCAACGAACTCGCCAAGCCATTTGCGCACGGCACGTCGCGGCGGTGGTGGTGGCAGCTGCTGCGAACCCTTCAACAGTGCTAGTGGTTTATCACGCGGCCAAGACAGAGATCGGTTCCGTGTTGACGGTGGTGATAGCATCTGTGTCGGCGTCAGCACTGGCAAAGGCTGCGTTAATGGCGTTCGAGGTTGAGTTGCTGGCGTCCAAGGCGATGCTGATAGCGCCGGCGGCGCCGGAAACATGTCCAGCAGTGATTGTTTTGTCCTTTTTCTCCTTGACACTGACATATAGACAGAAACACCAAGGATGGTCGCGGATCACAATCTTGAGTAGACGTTAATATCGGTCTCACACAAGGACCAAAGGGTGGTCGTGCTCACGGTTGTGCACGGAAGTATAGGTACTTGGAGGATGGTCGGATGACTGGGTGTAGAGATGGTAATGACTAGAGACCACCAAGGGAAAGTGTTTAAATGGGTGAGGCGCTGCATGGCCTGTGAGGCAAGGAGCATGAGTGGGGCTGTGCGGTGTGAGAATCAGCGCATTAGGCAGGTGGTTGCCAACCTCGGGCTACCAACAGCAGCGACGAGCGAAAGGAGAGGCCCATGGAGACAAACCTTGAGCTTGCATTTAACTTTTGCTACGCTTTCCGCATCTGCATACCAGTAAGGTTTAGGAGCGCGTGAATGTGATCACTATGGTTGTCAGTTATTGTCGGTCGGACAAGGTTCCCTAGGGGTGCGTTCTCCCCAAATCGTCGCGGTTGAGGAGCAGAATTACAGGGTGCCAGTGGGCCCGCGTTATGGCGCATGATACCCCAGCCTACAGCCTATTATTTCACTGGCAGTTACTCGTCCTCCGCACGGCCGAGCGCTAGACCGAACACTGTCGCTTGTTGTTGACAAATTTAATGACAAGTTGATCTAGTATTGGTGGCCAAAGCGTGCCAGTGGTAACGCCTGAAAAGGTTGCCAGGTCGTCATCTCTCTCTTTCACTCCGACCTCACGCGACACCATCGTCCACTCCTCCCGGATATATATATTCTAGTAGAAACACACACTAGGATGCGTCCTCCTACGCGCTCCACTCGTTCAATCCGTCCACTTTCAAACAAGACCACCGCTAATGCCAGTGCTCGACGTAGCCGAGGCACGTCGAGTCCACCTACTCCTCTCGCGCCATCAGGGACCAGCAACACCACCCCGCCGCCCAACCCCAAACCCCAACCTATCATAGCCGCTTCCGCTCCCGCCGCCGACGCCAAAGTAGACCCTGGTACGTCGCCCGGATCGGGCCCTACGTCGGCACCGCCACCACCACCTGTCATCACCTGCTTCCCCGTGTTGCCGCCATCAGTCGTCTTCGAGGGTGATGAGGAGTCTCCCGTCGTCGTCGTCGGGCCTCACAACGCGGGCTGCTCGCCGATCTCACTGGGAAAGCCATCGCGTCCCCGACACCGCATGTCGAGCGACAAACTCGAGGCGCTCGACGCGTTCTTCCGACGCAACACGCACCCATCGCGCAAGGAGAAAGAAGCGATCTGCAAGGCTCTCGACATGTGAGCAGATTTCAGATCTTTTCCTCTCCCGATCGACGCTTTTGAAGAAGATCGTGTTTTGTTGCATGTTGGATGTTTTTTTTGTGTTTGTTTACGCAGGGATCTCAAGACGGTCACTATATGGTTTCAGAACAAGCGTCAGATGGTGGCGCGCTCCAGGAAACTCCAGATACCTGAGGGTGCAAGTGCGAATGCTTCTACCGCCACCAGTACTGCAGCCATGGACATGCTCGCATCTGCATCGGCAAAAATGACTCCTCTTGCCGTTACGGCCGCTGCTGCTGCTACTACTACTGCGAAGCCCTCTGCGTCTGCTTCGTCCTCTGCTACTTCCAGCGTCCAACTCGGTTCTGACACTGGGAGGCCAGGACGTCTCGAACGCTCGTCCTCTCTCGATAGTTCTGTGTCTCGTCGTCTTCGGCGCACTACTAGTTCCCGCGACTCAGCTCCGAAGCCCTTGCCCCTCGCTTCATCGCGCGTTCGCCCCTCAGCTACTGTGCACGATTCTAACGTTTTCGTGTCGGCCCATGCCGAGCCGTCCGCTGCGTCTCCAGATCCCCGCAAGCCCCACCTCGGACGTACTGGCAGTTGGCCGATTCATCCCGAGGATCTCTGGAAGCACATTCCCTCGTCACCGGCTCTGCCTGCTTTGTCCTCGCCAGATGGCAGCCCTGATATGGACACACCCTCTAGGGGCAGCAAGTTCTCGGTCCAGAGGCCACGGACGCTCGAATGGGCCTGTGCTCGATCCGCTAAGCGCAGGCGCACGAACCCTGACCGTGACACCATCCACCATGAAGATGGAGAGACCGACAGCGAATGCAACTCTATGGATCGCTTTGATTCCTGTCACCCGTCCTTTTCCATCTCTGAGGCTCGCGTGCCGCTAGAGTACTATGACGAGTACCCCTTGGATGTCGTACGCGGCGCCGTTTTGCTGCTCGGGCTGAGAGATACGAGGTGTGGTCTCGCTTTATGATATACCCTGCCGACCGGTATTATTTCTCTTTTCTTTCTTCAACTACAGATTTGTTTTGTATCATCTCTCGATCTGTCAATCCTATGTAATGATGCATGGTCTCGCCATAGTACAAAGGTATAACGTGTTGTGCGATGGTCACTCATGGTAAAGACGGAAGTGCGGGATGTGTGGAAGTGATGTGTGAAAAGACAGCGTGCAGGAATAACTAAATTGATGGAAAGATTGCGAATACAAACAACGACATGATGGACGTTTCGAACAGAGTGCCAAGCTACGGAACTACGACACTGTCGCCATTTTTTTGCGTTTTTTGCCGGCGACGGCCGGCGAAGAGGTCGGAACTTTCGTCGGGGATGGATTCTCGGGCGGAGAAGAATGACCGCTGGGGGCCTCCGTGTTCGGATGCGGTTCGCTGCTGTTGGCTTTGGAGTTGAGGGCGTGTGAACGACCGTTCACCTTTTGATGCGGGTTACCATGGATCTGCGGGACGTGGCCGTTTGACAGCGGTACATGGGTAGGTGTTGCTGATAACTCCAGATGAGCACTCCCCATTCGTTCACAATTCCGTTCGATGCACGCTTACCTTTCACACCGTGATGCCGGAACAGCTCGATTAAGGCATCTATTTCCCTAGCATCGACGACGCGTTCCGGTCGCGCACCGCTGACGAGCGGGTTGTCTTGTGACTCATCAACGTCCATGTCGGCATCTTCATCCGCTCTTGGCAAACCAGGCTCGTCTTCCGGCGGACGAGGTGTGAGGAAGTGTTTCATGAGTGGTTCGAAGAGCGTTTCCAAAGGTGGAATTAAATATGCCGGCCCCGCAAATATGTCTCCAATCTCCTTGCCACTCCGAGACACTGCGCCCGCGATGCTCTTCTGGACAAGGGGTTCCACATGCGCGACAGTGAGAGCAGAATCGCCGAAGATGTCCTGGAGGAGCGTCTTGTTGTGTGGCCCCTGCGAGCTGGCAACAAGTCCACGAGTAACCAAGCCCTCTCCCGCGAGCGGATGTACGTCATCACCACAGACAACGACATCCCAATTATCTGTTATTCCGACCAGATGGAATGTCGATGTCTCCTTGGCTTTGGGTGACTGAGGATACCAGACAATGTTACGGAGAGCGAAAGGGAGAGTATATGTGTGAAGCGGGCTGCTTGCCGACGGATCAAAGACCGCGACGGTATTACTCGGAGGTTGAGAGGAGAAGACTGCAAGGCGTTCGTCTCTAGGATGGGAGATAACGGCACTAATTGGGTGTGCACTCCGGTGATGCCATTGAACTACGTAAGTCAGTGTCTTTGGACATTGGACGGAACGAGATACGTGTAGAGCTTGCCTTTTTCCGTGACAAGGTCCCACAGAACTACGTCGGAGCGCCCGGCAACCACAAGAAAACGACCCTCGTTTCCCAAAAACTGGACGAAACGTATTCGGCCGCGCAGCTCGGAGGTAACGAAGGCTCGAATAAGGGCATTCGAAGGGGGGTCGTAAATGGCGACATATGCACCGAATCCGACGGCCAAGAGGGAACCATCGGGAGACCATGAAACAGTCCAAGGAATCTCTCGTTTGAAGGTTACGCTCGAACGGGCCACCCAAAACACTACGGGGATCATCGGTCATCCACAGTGAACGTTACTATTCAGTGAGAACCCACCATCTGATGTGCCGGCCCTTTTGTTTGCGACAGACCGTATCCTCCAGCTCTTCACGTTTCCATCTTCCCCGGAGGTTACAAGAATGTTTCCGGAGCTGTAACTGGGAGAGAATACGATTGATGTCACCCTTGCTGGCCCATGCGGTCGGTCGATGCGCGTGTTGAGGGTCCATAGCCCTGTGGAGCTCTCCCATCGCCATACTTTCAGGTGCACTTCCCCACGAAAGTACTCATCGCCTTCGCGAGAGTCAATGGTAGCCAGCCACTCTCCCGAAGAAGAAACAACGGCTTGCTCGACGCGTGACGGTTCGAGCATCTTTTCATCCTTCCGCGAAACACGATTGGACGGGGATACCTCTAGTTCCGAGATCAATTTTGATGAAGATGGTGAATACGCTTGTAGTGAGGACGGGTGAGAAGACGGGAGAATGAGTGTAGATGAGAGCGAGTGTACGGCCAGAGGTGCTGATGCAGATGCTGATGGTCTACTATTTGATATTGCAGGATCTGACAGTCGAGACGGTAAATAAATGCTCGAGGTAACCTCTAGAAAAAAGCACTCGCCTAATTTTATGCCAGAGTACGACCGGGAGATTTTCAGGTTCGCGGAACTTATGAAGACAAAACTTCCATCTGCCAAGCCTAGCAGGTAGTCCTCTTCGCCACTTTGCGTCCGTGAGACAGCCACGCTGTCCACTGGCGCACCCACTCGAGGGACAAATTCCCTCTTTCCCGAATGGATTTGCCAGATCACCAGGACGGACTCCTCTCCGCCGCTCAGCAGGTACGCCCCATTGAGAGTAAACGTGAGCGCGGAGACTGCGTGCGCGTGCCAGTGAAGCGTCGAGGTCGGCGCGCGCTTCTCCACGTCCGGTTTTGCGCCGGCCATCGTCTCGTGTAGACAGTACCACAGTCGAATGTTGCCCTTTTCGTCTCCGGTCGCAAAGTATTCCTCCAGCGGGTGGAAGGCGAGGCACGTGAGAGCCTCTGGAGAGACAAACTTGACGAATCCAGATTTGAGATTGGCCGTCGAGGCCACATAGGCTTTGTGACCACCGATAGCGACGAGCCAAGATCCGCTCGCAGAAACGGCCAGACCACGCGTGGTGCGGGTCTTGCCTACCAGCACACTATCGGATGAAGTTTGGACAGGTTGCTGGAGAGTAGCCGGTGACGGTTTTAATGATACCCGCAGAACAGCACAATTATCGTCGTCCCCTGTAAAATAATAAAACAATCGCGTTGGGAGAATGAGGGACCGGAGAAAAGAACGACGACGTACCGTTTGCCTTTCTCTTCTTGCTGGGTCGCGCGATGGCGACGAACAAGAAATCCTTCCATTGTTCATGAGCAGCAATGTGGCGCACCGGATTCCCTACGCCAATGGTCTGCAGCAGAACTCCATCCAACAAATCCCACACTTTGATGTGTCCGTCCAGCGAGCCGGTGATCAGCTGGAACGCGTTGTGCGGATTCAACAGGGCAGACGTTATGGCATTCGTATGACTCCCAACGTCTCGTTTCGCAGAGAGTGTCGATACGACGAGCCCTGTCGCAGTCGAATAAATCTTCACGCTAGAACCAACGATCGAGAAAAAGTAGCTGGGAGGTGTGCACAGCGTCAGGGAGATCGGAAAACGTCAAAGTACTGGAACCACGCACTTCCCGTCCTTGGTGAAAACCGGAGGGTGTTTGGTCGTAGGTGGTTCCGTGATGGAAACCCAGGGCCACGACTTTAGTTGTTTTGCTGCATTCACAGACGAGCTTGCCTGAGCGGGTGACTCTGCCAAAGGTTCTCGGCGCTTCGATTTCGGCCTATGACGTCTCTTCGCTTTTCCAGTATCCTGAGACATTTGTGGCTCGTGTGGCCGTCGAGCTTTGGATGACTTCACGTTGGACGGAACCATGGCCGACGGTCGGCGCTCGGGCGCTCGCTCTCGAAAAAAAAAATATGAAGGAAAAAAAAAAGAGATTTACGGGAAACTGGTCACAAATTGGGCAACTCTTTCCAAAACGGGATAGTTAGACTAAAAGCTACATTCGTCGTGATTTATCAAAAACATCGACAAGATCCGCTTCTTTGAATCCGATGAAAGCTCGGATCACACGACATGGTACGTCAAAATCCTCCTCGCGAGCCTGCGCGCGGGCATCTAGTATCGCTTTTCGTATTCGCTCTTCCTCCAACAGCTCGGCCCTGTGTAATGGTTCGCGTTTGGGAAAACCGAAGCCAAGCTCAGTCATCGAGTACCACATCGATATTCGCGCACGCATGTCCCTAAGCATCCACCGCGTGAACGGCACGATGGACAAAGAGGAAGGAACCACTTACGATTCAAACCGTTCAAAGAGTTCGTCGAACCGTGCACGCGCTTCTCTGTCCTCCATCAACCTATTCTCCCAGCCCAAGTCGACCAGCGGTTTTCGGCGGGAGCGTTGGAGCAATTTTAATTCTTCCCACATGGCTTCACGACATCCAACGACAACCATGAAGGAACGATAGAGATTCATTGCGCGGGTACGCTCCCCAAGCTTGCCCAACGCCTCCACGGGCATTATCGACCGAGCGAGTAGTGCATTATCAAGGGTCGGCGTTTCGCTTGACGTGATCCAAGAGACGACGCGTGTGACTGAAGATTGTGGGGTGTGGCCTCGGTGTTCACAACTCTTAATCACTTCACGATCCGAGGAGCTGGACATGGTCGGTGTCATTGACCGTGTTTCATCAGCTGAGAAAGGAGAGCGCGAGCGGGGACAGTCCAGGGAATCGAGAGAGACCGATGACGATGAGCGATTTATTGATCTTGCAAACGATGATGGGCGGGTATTGGGGTATGACGGGACGTCGGGTATACTTGATGTTCCATCAGGATTACCAATGTATAACGTAGTTGGCCTCGTGGTCTCGGGGAGTGGAGGGAGTGGGGCAAGGAATGGCACAGAAAAATGAAGAGATGGTGCGCTGATGCATCGCGAAAAAAACGGCGTGAAATATCCCAGAACAACAACTGCCGCCGTCCAAGAGTCAGCGAGCTACGTATAACCCTAAAGACTGGAACAAACCCGTCGGCTTCGTGTTTATGAACCTGCTTTCGAATACAGAATTAAATAGAAACTCTAGAATAATGTGCTCGTGAAGAGCTTTCTCAACTGGCGTTAGGGTCGGAGACGGTAATGGAAAACTGAAACGATTCACTTTGGATTGGGCGGGCGGCATTGGACGGGTTATTCGCCCTGAGCGGCTCGGTAAACCACCTTGGAAGTACAGGGAAAATAATATCTGCATACAAGTCAGCGGCGTTGAAACCATATGGAGTGGTAAGACTTTGGACCCTCTTCAATAACCTCGACAGTTCCCTCTGGCTGCATCACCCTGCGTACTTCCTGAAGTCATCATAAGCACGCGTAGAATTCTGTAGTTCAAGAAAAGCACCTCGAAGAGAGAGGTCCACTGTATGATGCGTGAGCAGGTGAAGCCATATGATCGATCGAGCGGACTTTACTTTGTGCTCCGGGACGCCTTTGGAAATGTGACTGATATGCACGAGATCGAATGTATCGTCCTCATAAGGCAATTGAGTAGACAGACTAGTCTCCTCGGCAGTGGGTGATCGGTAGCATGATCATCAAAAAACTGACTCACAAATTGCCATGTTCCCAAGTTATTCTACGAGCGATATGGGGTTCGAGATGATTGAGAGGAAATTGCACGTTGACAAGATCAAACCCAACGAATGTCGCATCGGGCCACCTGCGCGCTGCGTCAATCGTCCACATGCCAACCTGCAGGACCTTTCAGATGAGCCCCATGGAAGTATGTGAGCATGACGTACCCCACAACCGAGGTCCAACACGCGTTGGGGAGGATAATTGGGAGTGACCATCATCGTCGGCCGGCCGTCGAAAAGGTTTCTCCACAGGTGGTGATCCGTCGCGTCACTGCCAGAGAAGGGGGTATGCATCTGGGGATGAGAACGCCTCGAGCTAGTGGTAACTTACCCGTCAAGGATATCACGGTCATAGGAAATTGGGTAGGGCGCCTTTCCTGGTGGGTAGTTATGGTGTTTGCGACCACGTTTTTTTATAAACTGGTTCTCTTTCCGACGTGGTTCTGCAATGGGAAGGGTAGAACGAGCGCTCATGAAAGCGAGAGTGTTTGAGGAAATTCCGAGGGTATCGCTTATTGGATAACAAAGGTATGGAGCTGAAGTGGCATAAGTCGCAACGAAGGGGTGCTGGTGTGGTAAGGAAGAGGGGAGGGATTAAAAAGGTGGAAAGAGACGGAAGCGGAAAGAAAGAAGGTTGCTTGATAGAGAGCGAGCGTTGTGTGCGGACAGGGCAATCACACCATGGAGCACATCTCATGACAACGGCACTCTTGGACCTTCCTTTCGGGAACGTGCAAACAACGCCACAAGTTTTATCTCAATTTATACTCTTCCTCAGATTAGATCTTGTCCTTCTTTTGACACCTCATTCAATTCCAAATACAACGTCATCTTCATCCGTCCACACTTCCCACCGTCGTCCCCACAGCACAGCACACCTTACAGAACCACTGACCGAACATAACACCTCAGAGCACGTCGAAATGAGGTCCCAACAATAGATCTGTCGTGGGAATGGTGGATGAAATCCGAAGAGACGTCCACGCAAACGAAGCATGGAACTCATCTGTTCATTTGCGACAAACTTTACCCTTATGCAGTACGTCCGAGCGGCAGAACCACGCTGTATATGTGATTACGTTGGCGGAAATGACGTCCGCGTGTGTCTATGTTCTTAATACAGTTTTTCATTTCAGGCTACGAGATTCCCTTGGCCAAAATTCACCTGGGGGAGATCGATTGGGCCTAGTAGGTGCGTGTTTGTCGCGCATACATGTTCGACACGAGTAGGCGCAGTGTTTCGTTGCAGGGCGTACGACGGTGATAAGGAAGCTAGCTGCAGGGGTGTATGACAGGTTCAATGGTTAATGTGGAAGGACTTACGACCTGGTCGCCTTTGGTATGTGGATCGTGACGGATGCAGTCGCCCCAGAAGATGTCGACACTGCGGATGCAATGTCATCGTACGTTCCTTTCCAGAATTCACCGGGATATGCCTCACGTCGAATAGGCCATTACGAACATGTACGACAGTGATGTATGGAAATCCATCATGGTTTCGTTTCTAACAAATTCTTCGGCTTATATGCGAACGTTTCATCCATAATGGAGGAAATAACTTGCCCACACCTGTGGTTCCTCCTTCGAATGCTCAAGCTACTGACGCCACTATCCCACACTGCCAAGGAGTGTTTGGCGGTGATTTAATTAATGGAATGGCATTCCCTGGTCGAGATGTACGACTCGGACAAGTCCGAGTCCACCATTCCATTCTGACTACAGTACGGTTATTCTCCGCATGATCGATCTTGAACCGTATCAAGGAACGCGTTAGTGTAAGGGGGAGATATTTTCTGATCGAAAGCGGGGCAATTCCAAACAAGAGCACTGTCAAGATGTTGGCGAAACCTTCGCCAACGACCATGAAACGCTTTTGGATATGGCCATGACTGCTCTGAGCGGGAGACAAGACTGAAGACATAGCTATTCGTGGATTTGTGCGTCCCAAATGAAAGTGCTGAGGGCTGAGGGCTCGTTGAAGCATACCGAACTGACTTGTGAGCTGGCCACCATACCAGCTTGGGGAGATACCATTACGTGATTGTGATACTTCGATGACTGTTCGCACAAGGGGAAACAACAGCATCTCGTAAACCATATTTTGTTTACACGGTCCGTCAGGGGAACAATACAGTACGGTATGACTCCAGAGACATGCCGTGCCGTCGTTGGTCAAATCAAAGAGCACAAAAAGCCTGTCACATGACCGTGATTTACCCGTAAGGGGTTGAGTTGAGGACCCCATACGTCGTCTATATTCACGATGTTGTCCTGGTTCAGCCGCAACAATTCCAAGCCCCAGAAAACACCACTCTCCCATTCAGATGGGACAGAGCAAGAACATCCCCAGTCTGCAGCACCAGTATCGACAATTCCAGAGAAGAAGCCGACTTCTCAGGACCCTACTCACATCACCAGTACTTTAGCCCCTCCAGCTGTCACCGGCGCTTCTCCAGCGGCGACTGCCCCCACACCTGAACAACAACAACAACAACCGAAAAGCACTTTTACAGCGGCTTTCAATACGCCTCACGATGCCGTTCTTGCAGAACTACAGGGCCACGACCCTCCCTTGCGCGCAGACGTCACTCCCTCCACCTCAGCCTTAGGCATGCAAAGCATCGACACTCTACCCGCCGCAGCATCCGATGCGCCAGGATCCATCGCGACGTCCTCCTCGCCACCGCCCGAGCCGTTCTACGATCCCTTCACGGGCGTCACGACAGGCATCCTCTCCCCCACATCCCCCTCCTCCGGGAAACAGAGCACGAGCACCGAAGACCTCTGGGTCCACCTCGCGCGCATCCGTTCGCTGCAGGCCGACGTCGCCCGTCTGCACCTCACCATGGAGGGCATCGGGCTCGCCGAGTCGACCGTGCCGCACTTGCGGAGCACCGGTCCCCGCGCCGCCGTCGGCGAGCGCCTCGAGGACGACGAGAACGCCGACGGGGACGGCGGCGTCGAGGCGGAGAAGCGACGCGAGCGTGAGTTTGAGCGATCCGAGCGGAGGTTCGACGGGCGTAAGGAGGAGATTGGCCAGATCATGACCAAGGTATGTCGACCCTCTCTCATCCCCTTCCGCTCCCCTCCCAGTTTTGAACTGTGGTGCGTTTGGGTGCGTTGCGAGCGCCCGTAGTTGGATGAACTCTCGCAAGCACTCGCAGCGTTTCACATGCTCGATACGCCCATGTTCAACTCGGCCGCGGCAGCTGCGGCGGCCTCGACGGTGTCGTCCACGCCCGTGCCACGTCATCCCGACTTACACCGCGTCTCTTTGGAAGCGTCCCCCCGCGGCCGCGAGGAGATTTACGACAGCCCCATGAGCATCCGAGAGCCCCTTCCGATCTTCGAAGAACCGGAGAGTATGGTGGAGCATGCGCAGCGTGATGCCTCGGCTCCGTAACATGGGTAAGGAAGGATTCGCATTCCTCTATGGTGCGGGCTTTCCGCAGCCACGCTCGCGCTGGAGTGTTATGCCAATGAGGTTGTCTGCAGAACCCGCACACATCTGACAAGGCCACACCTGATCATAGAGATTATCGTGAGGGTTGCTACCAACAATGACTATTAATGACTAATGGAATACTGGTGGGTCTTCGGTCCAGCGACAGATCATGACATACACGTTGGCCACCTCCGTATCTTACAGCCCGGATGTTAGAGGGGGTTTAATTGCTGGACGCTTGGATTATTATGACTACTGAATATAGCAGTGACACTTATTACGACGAGTATTTCAGTTATAATCGAAAAAGCTTAAATGTGCGCAACCAAAAGTAGGAGTGATACAGTGACGAATACAATGCAATACAAGGCAACATCAGCACACAATCTACCCACCAAGGATAGCCAATGCTGCGCGAAGCTCTTTCTTAGCCTGCTCCGCATCCTCGTAATCCAACGCAGAAATGGCAAAACGACAGTGCTTCTGCGCCTTTGCAACTTGACCGGGAGTGAGCTCGGCGGGAGGAGACGTTTCTATCAGTGGGGGTGCCGATGGGGCTGGGATCTGCACGTATGGAGCGGAGGGCGGTAGGGGAGGCAACGGAGGTGCAGACGGAAATGCATTCGCAATGTTGTATGACGCAGGAGGAGGCGGCGAGTCCCGTGGTACGAAGGGCGTAGGAGAGATTGAACGTTGCGGCCGAGTGGTGGGCGAAGGGGTCAGAGGCGCAGCGCTGATGGACGTTGAGCGACCTCGGCCCTGTTCCATATCTATTGCGGGTGGGTGTTGGGGTAAGGTCGGAGGCAATGGAGGTTCTGGTGATCCAGGAAGGATGGGGTGCTGAGCTTGAGGGTCGCCGGCAGCGTTGATCGGTGCCGGTGCAGAGCTGGGGGCTATCTCGAAAGGTGTCTCCGAGTCCCCCTCGCCGAACGCCGCGGACACGGCAGGTAGAACAGAAGTTGAGTATGGTTCTTCCTGCTCGTGAACGACATGAACGTCCGGGGCATCGGTCAACGCCGCAGGGGGAGATATAGATATGGGAGGAGCAGAAGACGCGGACGTCGGTTCGGTGGTAGTAGTAGTTTCGGTCGGTTCTCCTCCACCTCCAGATGCGGGCGTTGGCTGACGGCCCTCCCGAAGGGCCCTGTTAATGTCTGCGGCTCTCCACTTTGAATACCGGACTTTTTCCTCGTGCTGGCCGACAGTCGGGAGAAGCGCGACAACGAAGAAGAAAAAGATCAGCCTTCCAAAGAAAAAAAAAACAAGGTTTTTTTATAGGAGGAAACACGAGAGTGCTCACCGTCTCCCACGGTCCACGGTCCTCGAAGACGTTCAAGACGTCGAAGAACGTGGCGGCAGCGACGAACTTCTTGGCCGTCCTGAGCGTCGCGATACCATTTCTGTCCTCGTTATCCGCGGACGCGAAAACTCTCAAGGCGAAGTTCTCCACGTACGCGGAAGACGCGCTGTCGACGGTGACGGCATCGGATGGGCCAACTGTAGAACGGATGTTTTCGAGCGCGGTAAGGAGGGCTGAGAGAAAGGCGCGGTTCTGTGCGCTGGCGGCCTTGAGGGAGATGCCGATCTGGGCAGCGTAATAAGCACCTACAAAAAAGCGGATTGGTAGAACACAACGGTGAGGATGGCCTAGGACATACACCAATACGAGATAATTGGATCTTGAGACTTCGTCTCGTCCGCGCGCTGTAGATATGGGGCAATCGCCTTAAGGTCGGATGGGATGGATGGTAATCCAAGGTAAGGAGGCATCTTGGAAGAAGCCAGGCGGTTTGCGCAAGGTACGTAGAGAAGTCGAGCCTTTGGTAAGGGAGATCTACTGTTCTTTCTTTTTAGCCTTGAAGCCGCACATGTACAACTGCGGGCGCAGTAAGTTTTGCGAATTAACGAGGGGGAAGGTAGACAGAGTAATTCCTAAGCGTCACTGACTGGGCAACATTGGGTCCAGTACTAAGTGTTCCGCGCTGCGCAGCACACATCCACACATCACAACACAGGCATAAACTTCCCAGCATCACTGCATCTCACCACCCACTCCACACTGTGCGCTACCCCCACCCCGCACACCAGAGCGATTTCATCACCCAGCCAAATCTCGTCCTTCTATCATTCTCACCCTGTCCATCACAGATCCTGGCGCAGGCGCCACGTTAAGCTTTCTTGGGCCCATCAACGACTTTGTCTTGGCGGTGCGCGCGTAGAGCGGTTTGATCCGACACGGACCCGCGTCTCTGCCCACGGAAGACGCATTGATAGCCGATTGCCCCTGCGGATGAGACAGAAGTTCTAGAATTGAGGGCAAGCTATTGAGGACACATTAATGTGTGATGAAGAGAATCATCACCCTGTATTTCCGGCCCGCACCCACGCTCAGTATTCTTGGCGGGTGAGGGTAGCTCCACGGTTCGCTTGCTTCTGTGGGCTTGTACCCAACGGGTCTTCTCTTTAACGCGGCGCGAAAACGGGGACTCGTAGCCGCGGAAGTCACGCCTGCTACCCTCCGAGTCAGTCAGGTGTCCGCTTCCATGTACATCTTGATGTCTAACGCCTCCCTGCATTTGGGGTTGTTCAAAGTGCGAAAGCTCGGAGGTACCAGTGATCATCAGAGCCCTGGCACGTGCTCGACAGAGCGACGGGGTGGGAGACACGACATAATTTCCGTGGTTATTTTGATAGGTGGTTGACAATGCCCGAGTATCGTCACGGTTGCTCATAGAGTGTTCAGGCATGGCGCCACCGCCTGCCTGGGCATCTGGGCTTGCAGTACCTCCTTCCTCGTGTACAGATGATCTTGCGCTACTCACAGCACGATGCTCCCTATCCGTTAACGGGGATTCTGTCTCGATGGCCTGCCGGGGCAGGCGCTGCCAGGGGCTCAGTGCGGTGGTCACGCATGTCGGAAACCCATCTATTACGGGGGACGTTTCGCGAGAAGCACAGTCGTGCATTTGCGATCCATCACATGCGGCAGTACTTCGGGCGCTTGGTGTTGGGTTGTAGTGTGGA
>Ga0307512_10002613_pt1 | contig 22317 bp, 11 predicted proteins | sample 14_EM_MG_FD_200267 | JGI IMG/M metagenome (GOLD analysis project Ga0307512, IMG submission 200267) | Populus trichocarpa ectomycorrhiza microbial communities from riparian zone in the Pacific Northwest, United States - 14_EM | ecosystem: Host-associated > Plants > Roots > Unclassified | place...
TAGCATATTTAGAAGCACTCTTTGTATTCTCTTTCTAATTTAATGGTTGGTTGTTGTGTAAGTGGGTAGTCTCTTGGTGGCTATACCTACTCGCGGGCATGCCAAGCCCCGCTGTCTTATCACCCAATGTCCTCGACTGTATCTCTTTCCCTCATGTGATATGTTTGAATAACTGTCATTGAAATTTTTTATCGGTAGTTATCTGTGGTTGCCCCACCGACTTGTTGGTATATTATGACTCGGTGATTCTCTAGATGCCTTGATCGTTATATGATTAAGTTGTTGCTAGTAGTATTTGTCTCCCGCGCATGTTACTTCGACATAGCCCTTAACGTTTACTTGACTCACGGTAAGCGTGGTGACAAGCATCAACGGTCACTCGACTTTGGACTCCGTGTCGTTGAAATATGGGGAGAACCGTGTGCAGAGACTTAGATATAGACAGAAGAGAGAAGGAGAAAGACGCGAGTTATATATGAGAGAGAAGTGTGCCCCTTAATACCAGCCCCACTAGCGGTCAGCTCTATATATACATGCAACAGTCATTATTGAATTGGCGATACTGATGAAGTCTCTTGATCTATCTAAAGGTAGAAGAACCTGTGCATTATATATAATGAGGGTCCGGAAATCCCGTCGGGGACTAACGGAGTGGCGAGTCACAGAGTGGCGGGTAGTAAGAGTGGGAATGTATGCAGGGGTGTACTAGTGACTACGAGAGACCTCTCTAAACCTTGTTCTAGACCCTACTGCAACACTCATTGGCACGAAATGGAGGGGAGAACCGTGCGCTTGTATTTTATGATGCGTATATAAGAGAGTTGTGTGCCTTGCGCCTGCGTACGTTATTTATCAACTCGATCAGGTCTAAATATGAAATAGTCATGGTATCTCGATGGCGCATCTCGGTACAGTTATCATCTCGGTTATCACTCGTTAGTTACGCCGTTCGGTAACTCATTCGGTTGGCCATTCGTCCAGGACAATCGATTTCCTCTGGCCGGGAGATAATTCCTAACTAACCTCGGATACCGCCTTGTAGACAAGGAGACTATTGGCATTCATTTCCGAATATGCATTCACTGGTGCAACCCACATTCCATGGCCTCCGCAGTAGCTCTTGTGTTTTTCCGTTTCAAGACCCTAGAGGTGGCCCGCATACTTACACCCGCCTGCAGTGTGATCGGCGTGGTTGGGTCGCTTTGTAGGGAGTCGGTGTGTAAAAATCTTGATTTTCCAAACGGTAAACTCCGCCTATTCCAGCCTAGGTATAGTTAGGGTGTATGTGCGCCTGACTTCTATTGGGTGGCAAGTACATATGACTTTGCTTGTTTTCCGGGCACCTCTGAAGGGTACTTGGCCTTCTTTCCGAATGCCCTTTAAGTGTACTTGCGAACCGACTTGAGTTGTTGAAAGCTTATCTCTAGTTGTATTTGCCGACATTGTTTTGTGCAAGTGCTGTCTCTGCTCTCTTTCGCCTTAAAATCCGGATTAAACGTCCGGTAACAGTTCGCGCATCTCGTGAACACCTGCAGGTCTATAACTGGCTTGGGTGTATGATAAATAGAATCAGAGTAGTTACGTTATACGATTTGCCACTCTGTACAGTCGTACATACAACACAGGGTGTTACTTTCTGTAGGGAACCGTGAGCCAGTGACGACCCGGAAGCAAATCTGTATACTCAAAATCACCCACCAATGAAGACCATGAATTTCACTTCAATCGCGACGTCTTCTAAACACGAACTTTCTATAACTATAGTTACTTTCACCTTCTAGTGTCTGATATATGTTTTAGGTTTAGTAACAAATCGTGAAAATCGGCGAAAATCGATCGTTCTCTACAACCACTTGATATATATTAGAGATATCACAGTTCTGAGAATCAAAAGTAAAGTATGTGGAAATATGCATTTTGGATGCATAGAACACGTCACTATCGGAGCAAATTTCGTGGACTTAATTAGACAGGCAATTCTGGTTTGAGTTCACGCTCAAGGTTGGTGACCAGAATGTACTGAGTTTTCCTGATTTGAACTCTTGGTATGCAGCTCTCGTTTTTTACCGCGGCAATGCGCATTTTCCAACCGCATCATTAAGTCGTCCTACCACATCCAAATTAATGGATCAGGATTTTGTTCAAGATCTTGGCCTGCATATGGTTGCGGCATTGCAGGAGGCATTATGTCTGTACGCAAGAATGATAAGAGAGGTATAAGACTGCGGACTATCACCAGGTGGAGAATTTGTAAACCAAAAGGCAGAGTGACTTCTTCTCTACATGTGGCACACGGCGGAGTTTGTTTTTCTGTGCTGAAGTTGGTAGCAGATACGGCTTGGTACTCATGAAGTCACCCGTTCTCTGTTCTCACTCTGTTAATGAACGAATGGCCACTTTATCTTTCATTTGACTTTTAGTTCGGGGTGGGTAATGGATATATTTCTCCAACGTAACCCGCCTTGCAAACCGCATCCTGAGAAGATAATTACCCACCGCTTAATCACGCTAATTCTGTCCCATGTCCAAACGTATATATCGTGCAATCTTCGAATGTGTAAAATACAAACTCACGGAGTCGAAACGTGCGTATTACTGTCTAAAGAAACCCACCACGTGCACAATACCATCCTTGTTTTGTTGGTGCACGCAGCGCATCGGAGAAATCCGTTTCACAAATATTATGAGTTTACGAAAGGGCTGCATGATGGGAAGCACAAAGTGGCCAACTGCTGTTGCCTGGCAGGTTTTGGCAACAAAGAGGTGTGCTCAATGTACCTTCCCAAAATTGGCGAATTAGCGTAAGACCCATTGTGCCAACTAATTAGCGTTCAAGTGAGCAGCTAATACCGAGTACTGTACTCCTGCAACATGCAATGATTCTGCATCACTTGATGAATATTTTACTGAACCTTCGTTCATAGCCTACCATGCAAGACCCACCCCCTATGGTGCAGATGGTGTGTCAGTTGGTTTAATTACAAAAGCACACGGTTTTCCCAAGTGGAGCGCTTCCTAACATTCGGCAATCACCCAGGTATTTTTACATTCGAGACTGAACACCGATCCCACTCTGCCCGTAACCGACCAAACATTGTAAACGCAACTTATTGTATCACTTATTCTATTTTCAAACATAATTCCCTAAAGTCTCCGCAACGTTAAATTCGACATACCACCTTCATGGAAAACAATCAAATGGCATCTTCGGGGGGTGCTGCAGGCGGCCAACACCGGATCCCGGCGCCACCCGATAATACTAGTTGCGGCCACATGTCGACCACCCATGCCCACCTCGCTTCTCAACCCAGTGATAATATCGAACAGGAAATCGATGACCTACAACAGGAGATAGTGCGTGTCGCGGAAGACCTATCAGTATTACTCCTGCACCACCCCGACCGAGCTGGCCTTATGAACAAAGTGGGCTATATCCTTGGCTGCATCTTCGAGCGGACAGGGGACTTTGAGGTCGCGCGGCGAGCGGTCATGGTGACTGAGAGAGCAGTAAATGAGGCCCCCATGGAACATCCCGATCGAACTAGCTATTTGAACAATCTGGGCAACATCCTCGGCTTGAGATTCAAGCAGACAAGAGATATGGACGACCTGCGCCGGGCGATCACGCTGACCGAGCAGGCAGTAGCTGCGACTCCACTGAACAACCCGCAGCGAGCTGTCTATTTAGATAACCTAGGCGCAATGCTCAGCTGGAGATTTGAGCTGACAACACACTTTGACGACCTTCAGCAGGCGATATTGCGGAGCAGGGAAGCACTGAATGCGACTCGGCTAGACATCCCTACTCCAACTAGCTATTTAAATCTGGGCCACATGCACAGCTTGAGATTCCAGCGGACAGGAGACTTTAACGATCTGCATCAAGCGATCTTGCGGTTAGAGGAAGGGTTAGACGCATTGCCCCGGGATCACTCTAACCGAAGGCCATGTATGAACACCCTGGGCGGTATGCTTAGCTGGAGATTTGAGCGGACAGGAGACATCAACGACCTGCAACAGGCAATCTTGCGGACCAACGAGGCAGTTGCTGCAACTCCACAGGACCACCCGGATCATGCTGCCTATTTGCAAAACCTAGGCAAATTGCTCAGCTCGAGATTCAGACGGACAGGAGATATCGAAGATCTGCAGCGGGCTATCGTTGTGACCCAGCAGGCTGCGACTGCGACACCCTTAGACCACACTAATCGGGCTACCTATTTGCACGACCTAGGAGTTCTGCTCAGCTGGAGATTTGAGCGGACAGGAGACCCCGAGAATCTACAGCAGGCGATCTTACGTACCAAGGAGGCACTATCGGCAATTACACAGGGCGATCCTAACCGAACCAGCTATTTGAGCACCCTGAACACTATTCTCAGCTTGAGATGCAAGCGAACAGGAGACTTAAATGACCTGCAGCAGGTGATCCTGCAGGCGGAGGAGGTGGTGAACGCATTCTCACATGACCACCCTAACCGAGCTGGTTCTATGAATAGCCTGGGCCTTATGCTTACTTGGAGATTTCAGCGGATAGGAGATCTTGATGATCTGCAACGGGCAATCTTACTGACCCAGGAGGCAGTGGATGCAACTCCCCGTAACCACCCTGATATGGCTCAGTATTTGAACAACTTGGGCCACACCCTCAGCTTCAGATTTGAGCGGACAGAAAATTTTAATGACCTGCAGCAGGCGATCTCGCGGACTGAGGAAGCGGTAACGAAATTCTCCATGGACCATCCTAACGAAGCGGGGAGTATGAAAATCAACCTGGGCAACATGCACAAGTTGAGATTCAGGAGGACTGGAAACCTCAATGACTTGCAACGCGCGATCTTGTGGACCGAGGAGGCAGTGGCTGCGACCCCCGCTGACCACCGCCATCGAGCTGGCCGTTTGAATAACCTGGGTAGTATATTTTGCGCGAGATTCATCCGAACTGGAGACTTTGACGACCTGCAGCAGGCGATCTTGCGGACTGAGGAAGCAGTGCACGCACTCTCATTGGACCACCCTGACCGGACGGCCCCCATGAACAACCTTGGCGACATGCTTAGGTTGAGATTCCAGCGGACAGGAGACTTGGACGACGAGCAGCGGGCAATCTCACTGATGAAGCAGGTGGTGGCTGCGACTCCCCAGGACCATCGCAATCGAGCTCACCGTTTTTATAACCTTGGCATCATACTCAACACGAAGTTCGAGCGGACAAAAGACATTAATGACCTGCAGCAGGCAATCGTTCAAACCGAAAATGCAGTGGAAGCATACTCATTAGACCACCCTGACCGAGTGGCCAGCATGAACAACTTGGGCAACATGCTTAGGTCGAGATTCCAGTACACCCAAGACATAGACGACCTGCAGCGTGCGGTCTTGCTAGTCGAGGAAGCAGTAAATGCTGCCCCCATAGACTACCCTAATCGAGCTGGCCGTTTGAACAACCTAGGCCACATTCTCTGCGTGAGGTTCGACCACTTCAATAATCCGGAAGATCGTGACCGTGCCATTCACTGTTTTAGAGAGTCAGTTCGGCTTCATTCTGCAGCCCCAACTCTGCGGATAAGTGCAGCGAAGGCGTTGGTTTTCCTACTAGCAGAAGATAATAATTGGGCGGCTGCTAGTGAAATCACAGAGATTGCCGTTAAGCTTCTCCCCCTCGTCAGTTCACGATCACTTGGTCAACAGGACCAGCAACACATGATCAAGCGGTGCGCTGGCCTCGCTTGTCTTGCTGCAGCTCTAGCCCTTCAAGCAGGAAATCCCACCCCTCATGCTGTGGAACTCTTGGAACTCGGCCGAGGAGTTATAGCCAACCTCCAATTCGAAACCAGAACAGATCTCACAGACCTCAGAGAGCATCATCCAGAATTAGCGGAAGAATTTGACCAACTTCGTGATCAACTAGAGCAAGATTCAACAAATGATCTGTCGCCAGAATCTACGGAAGGTGCAGTACCGTTGCCCTCTCAGCGTCATACAGTAAGTCTGGAGCTGGATAGTACAATCAACAGAATTCGTCAGTTGCCAAACTTCGAGAGGTTTCTACTTCCTCCGACTGCAGATGAATTGATGAAAGCTGCTACTCCCCTGCAACCCGTTGTTGTTATAAATGTTTCGGATCACTGCGATGCATTCCTTATTCGACCGGATAGCATTAGCAGGTTGAATCTTCCTGGTTTACATGAATCAGATATCGCAGAAAGAGCATCTGCTTTGAAGTCTCGCAGTTTAACGTACCGGCAGATGCTGGGTCTGTTGAAGTGGCTCTGGGATTTTCTGGCTGGTCCTGTTCTTGATGCATTAGGTTTCCAGGAGGCTGTGGCTGCTGGGGAGTGGCCCCGCATCTGCTGGATCCCAACTGGTTCGCTCTGCCTATTGCCAATTTACGCTGCCGGATACCATTGTGAAACGGGTTCGCGGACCGTGCTTGATCGAGTGGTGTCTTCATACAGCCCCACTATCAAAGGATTGTTATACGCACGTCGGAACGAAGCGCCAAGAAATATTGAACGATCTTCTGTTCAAACCACGCTTGTTTCTATGGGCGCAACACCGGGATGTACCCCACTTGAATTCGCCGAAGAGGAGATAAGAGAACTAGATAACCTCCTCCCTGATGAAATTACGAAAATAAGGCTGAATGAACCAAACAAAGATGAAGTCATGAGCCATCTAAGAAACTGCTCGGTTTTTCATTTTGCAGGCCACGCTCAATCGCATTCCGATCCATCGATGAGCACATTGCTTTTATCCGATTGGCAGACAAATCCATTAACAGTCAAAGATTTGTTTAGAATGAGGTTTCATGAAAACCCTCCCCTTCTTGCATACCTGTCAGCTTGTTCAACGGGTGACAATCGAGACGTTGCGTTGCTTGACGAGGGTATCCATCTGATGGGTGCTTGCCAGCTCGCAGGATGTCAGCATGTTATTGGGTCGCTGTGGGAAGTATCCGACAGACACTGTGTTGACGCTGCGAGGGATGTTTACGGTACAATGATAAATGCCGGTATGAGGGGCGATTCTATAGCACTTGGTCTACACAATGCTGTAATGAATCTCCGCGGCCGCCGCAGGACCAACGCGACTGGGGAAACAAGGGATGCGCGCTTGATTGAGACCGAAGAAAATCAAGAGACTATTATAGGTGATCCTTATATTTGGGCTGCGTATATCCATATGGGGATTTAGGAGTAGCTAGTGAGTTCGAGATTCTCATTTTAATTTTGCTGATTTTTGCAGAACTGACCGATTTTTAACAAGGGGTTGTAGCCTATGAATCCAACGATGGATGGAGGTTTGGGATTAGGAAGTTTGAGATTGGGAGTCCACGAATCGGGCGTAGGAAAACGGAAAATTGAGGTGGAATTTGGAAGGTGATTGTTCAGGGATTGGAGTTTGATGGCACAAATGGGACTTGGACATTTATTTTTCGATAGTTTAATGCACGTTTTTGGAAATTGTCTCAAAACGAGCTGTGAAGTTCAAGCTGCATGGTTGATCTCTACCCTTTAACACTTAAAATATATAGTATCAATCTCCAGCCGCATTGTTATGGTATTATTGACACACGCGCGTTACGGTGGGAGTGGAAAACTCATCAATCGTCTAAGTTCTAAAGAGGGAAGAGAAAAGGAGAAAACTAAATGACAAGATGTTATGAGAACTATACTAAAAATGGTAACCAATAATCCCCCAACCTCATCTCGTTCTTCATAACGCTACATTTACCCAATGTCGACTGTGACATACCATGCCGAACCAACAACCCAACTGTAGATCCAGATATCAAAATTCCAAGCAAGTGATAATGCTCAGTAAGTTGCCGCTTCGAGTCGTGATGTAGAATAATACATGACCCCAGTTGGTGTTGCATGTGTACCTGCATCGTAAGTCCCAGGTCCGTTTGCTTGGATAGTGAGCCTCAGTTCCATTTGCTGGCTCGTAAGTAGTTGGTATTTCGAGAATATTCATAGTCTGTATTAGGATCAATGAGAGCGGCTCATATCAGTGCAAACGGATATGGATATGGATATGGATATGGAGTCGAGTCTGTATATATACAGGCCTTCTGGCCTGGAGAGATCAGTCAATCAACAAGTCATTCTAGCATCCAAAGTAACAGTTGGTGTTACTTTGGATAGTTCCGTGACTTGTTGATTGACTTGATTGATCTATCTCGAGGGCCAAAGGCCCGTATATGTACAATCTCCCATATGCGTACGTGTATGCTCCAACATGAGACATATCACCCTGGTCCTGATGCATATCCTCATACAGCCACCATCTTCATACAAGTCTTCATTCTCATACAAGACATCAGACGGTGCTGAGACTCGCGATCCAAGTACACATGCAACAGTTGGGTTGTCTAGATCTACGAGTGCTATACCATGAATGAGAAACATAAAATATCGATGCCTCCAAACCGAGCTTTCCGGCACTGCATAATATACTATAATAGTAGCATAGCATCTTACACATGACATATACTAACTGCCGGGAGTCTCCAGGTGCTTTTAGGTGAGTGGCTTTAAGTATTGGTGAAAGGTCCGGTGTGACATATAAAACTACATGGGAGCCATCGGACCGAAACCAATGTCACGAACTAGCATGTGAAGTGTAGGTTATAAGTGGGACACTCTCCGCTTTCACAGGCTCGTGTTGGCAATCGGCTAGTCAAAAATATTGGAGTCCACATTCTCTAAGACAGTAATGGCATCGATCATCACGTCAAAAATCAATGGTAGCTCGATGAGCGACTTGGTATATGGAGTTCTTGTTACGTTTTTGCGCTTGTGTTTGTTTATTGGCACTTATGTGTCGAAGTCCAGAACTCAACGGAAATTCTGAATTGCCACTTGATTCCAAGACTTACACCCCAACAGCTATACTCGCTTAGCTTCATTTCGCGGGGGCTAACTGTAGTGAGGTCAATCATCTATGGAGAGCATGATATACTTCATGGCCTAAGGCTGGAGCTTGTACTGATGAAAGCTTCGCCACTGACACCTGATCAATTATGCTCGATCAAAACACTTGGCCTATCTCGTTTGACCATGAAAATTTCGGCGGAATTACCGTGATGGTGGAATTCAAGAGTCGCGCTGACACTATGTGTTGCGATACAGAGAGAAAACCGTATGCGTGTATACAAACTATCGCACAGAGAGAAGAGAAATGGGGAAAGTTCCAGATATTTACAGTAGGGCTTTGTGCCTTGTATCTTACCAGATGCATTATTATCAGCTCCGCTTATGACCGACAGCTCGGTCAGGTTTATATACATAGGCAACACCATGTGTTGAAGTGTGCGAACTGATGAAATCCATTGATATCTAAAGGTAGAACCTATGCCTTCTATACAATGAAAATCCGGAGATCGCGTTTGGAATGATAGAGCGGTGCTAGCAATAGCAAGTGGGGATTGGCGGAGTGGCGGGTGGCCAGAGTGAGAGATCGTGTATGTGTACTGACAACTCCGAGAGACCTCTCCCCAGACCTTGTTCTAGGCCAGTGACTCCAGCAGATCAATTAAGACCTCGTTCTAGGCCATATTGCATCATGCCCACCTATAGAACAAGACAAGTGATTGTTGGTGCTAGCTACTCCTAAAAAGGGAGGCCGCAGTTTAGCGTGAATGCTAAACCTTATGTTCACCATCGGTAACCAGGATCCCACCCTGCACCCAGGATACGTCACATCACTCGAACGCCCTTGTCTAGGATTCCTTTCGCGAATTGCTGGCCCCGTACAGACTACAGGGACGTAAACGGTTGAAACTGCATTACCCAAAATGTGCGGAATTTATCCGAACCCGCTTTACCTACATACTACATCTACCGTATACATTAAAGGTTAATGCAAGTGTGGGCACGAGATAACGGTTGAATCATGTGGTCCTTTTTTAGTTTAATCATACTGTATTCACTCTATCAAAGGTATGACAGTGCCCGCTTCCCGTCCCCCTCCGGCTAGCCGGCTAGGTGGGGGTGATCCGCTGTCCTTACTAGAGTACACGTTGCCCCAAGGATCCTAGACATTTGAGTACCTGCGTTAAATTGCCAAACCCCCAACGAACAACAAATGTGTCGGGCATAAAACAAAGATAGGGAGTAATGTATGTCCTCTTAGTCGATTTAATAGATCTCTTTAAGCAATACCGATTAGCGTACGAGTAAATGTTGCGGGGAATGAAATAAAGAAACATTTGGGTGGGGATGCGAATTGCTAGTGAGATTCCCGGAAATCAACCGTCGGTATTTGCAGACATAGAATGCGCTGCTGGTGCAAAGCGAAGGTAAAGAAGGATTTGGGGCATATTTTACGATATACATCGCTGCGCTACTGCTAAATTCCTTTGTCAGTCCTTTTATCTCCCAAGATGGACATATCGGGTATTTAAGGAAGGGATACTGATTGATTGTCCTAATGTCTCACAACTTCAGTACACTGCGTGGGATAAACATACAAAGAGCAATGTGGCCATCCGCTCATATATTTGGGTAGTCTTCGCCCGAAGCTCACCGACGAATGTCGGTGTGGGGGAAACTGTCGCATTGGTCACCCGTCGCGAAATGAATGTACTACGAATCAACTCCCAACCTTCAACTGTATAAAGCGTGCACCAGAGAGGAGAATCAAACTGTCAGTGTCAGTGAATATGTCAGAATAACGGAGCAACCTCCGGCGCTATTGCTAGTAAAGAGCGTGAAATCTAGTTTCACAAGCCGCCGGTATCTGTTCTCTTGCTCCTGGTGCATTTGCCGCAGTATCACGGTCCGCCTGCTTTCCAAATCTACATTTTAAATACCGTATTTATAGGTAGTACGAAAGCAATCCATACACCGGCAACTAGTATAGCCATTCTTCTGTATGTTTTCAGAAATTCCTTCCGCTGCAGTCAAGGCTAAGAAAGACGGGAGCCATCAGCCTCCAATGGGGGTCTAATTTTCCTCTCTGACTACTCGCTAGTGATTTTGTATGAAAGTCCAACCGCTAGATATATAACTGCAGCATGATTTAGAACAACATTCGACGACGCTCCTAATGTCTTAGGTTTTTATCTAGTAAGGTTTCTTTTCTAAAATTGATTTAAAAGTTTTTCTGGATTCCACGTAAACGAAATGATGTCCTAGTTGCAGTAGCGGAAGGTAAACATTTACTATATCAACCTATCGCTGTTTCACCGCTAATCAAGGCAAGTTCGTGGGTATCCAGACAGTGTTGTACCGAGCAAATTCTATGTATTTTCAACGGAACCTTTTACACGGCTCACGGTTGCCTGGTGTCGCCTGTACTTGTGTTGTACAGGACGGAAAACTACCAGGCCTGATTGCTATGAAGATGAAGGATTCCTGATCGAATGCCGGAGCCAGACCGACATTTGCGAGATCATCAGGCTGCTACAGCGTAACCTAACAACCAGGTAAGTAATATAACTGGGTTCGTATTAATCTCAGCCAGTGTAAGATTGATGACTCCGGACTGCGCAGCAGTTTTGCTGCGAGCATATCAATGAAATGACGTAGAGACAAGCGGCAGAATACCCACACCTAATAATAATCATAGAATTTAGAAAGAACAAGACCCAGAACTCAACCACCTCCGCCCTCAGCCCAGACATCGTACATCCATTTTTTTGATTCCCTCCGCCCCAACCAATTACAAGTGCTCACGATGGATGTTATGCCTGCGTTCCAGGTGCTGATAGCACGACCCCATATTTTGATTGGCCGTTCTGATGCCGCCTATCAACGTTAGACAAATCAATTCGGGGCATACATTCAACACTTACAGAAAAAGCAGCACCAGTACTTCTGGGGACCAAGAACGAGCTCGGTTCCGTAGAACCAGAGCACGCTCCTGGTCCCTGCAGGTGGTGCACAAGGGCGGTAGCAAGAAGCAGTATTAGGCCTTGGGGCGGTGGCGTTGATGCTAGTCGCCATCACGCGATTGTACTCATCCAAGATGCGGCTAAACTCGACAATACTATGGTTAAAATTGGCTAGATCTCGATTGATACCAGCCATTACAACGTTGCATTGGGCCAGAAAGTTCTCGGTCAAGGCTATGTCGCCAATAGGTTGGTCGAGTTGGTTGTCGTTGTTTTGCAACTCAGACATTTCTGCTGCTTTATGATGAGGATGGGGGTTCGGGTTGTTCGTAGTCGTTGCGCTGTTTGTACTGCTCGTGAGGTGACGCGTAGTAGAGGTTTACTATAGCGCGTGTCTGGAATTTAAATGGTGGGGCAGGTATTTGTCCCATTAGTTGTTACTGAGCGCGATACCAAATTAGGGGATGAGAGGCCGTTTCCGCATTTCACCTACAATTTGGAAAATACCTGACGCCAGCCAAGAACACTAGTACTTGACCATCCCCTAATCGCATACAGGGCTATAAAATGACTCTCCATTCACGAGGCCTTTGATTACCTCTGGCTAAGCAACATGCTCCTGCTGCAAACCCATGAAAGGCGAGAGAAAACAACAGCCCCCACAGAAAAGTTGCCCCTCCGCCAAAAATTAAACATCTTCAGATGGTCTTCTTTCAGAGCTTCTTAGCTTCCATGTTCCGATACTCATACGCTTGTGGCTTTACTTATGCTGACTTCGCTTGTGAGGCTACAGTGTTCGAAACGGGCCGGGCCGGGCCGGCTTGGACTTCTTCAGGCCCGGTCCTCAGGCTTTAGAGAAAGCCCGGCCAGCCGCCCTAACACGAGCTTTGGAAGCAGAAGCCTAGCCGGCCGCAGTGTTGAAAATATGGAAGGGGAGAACCGTGTGAATAGACTTAAGGTACAGAGACTGGAGAGCAGGAGAAAGACTCGAGATATATACAAGGTAGTTGGGTGCCTTATGCCCTACCGGCTGTGTGCCTTGACATCAGCTCAGCTGAAGCTCTGCTCGGTCAGGTTCATGCAACACGCAGGAAGCCCGCGGGCCGAGTGAGGAGACATGACGACCCTAAATTTGTTACCCAGCGCTAATAATAGCGATTGTTTTCCTCGAACCACTGAGAACAATGAGATATATCGTCGTCCAATGGAGATTTTATCCCTGTTTTTTCATGTTTCAGATATGCAGGCCGGCCGGGCCCATTTCGAAACTGGGGCTCTACCAACAAGTTGCATCCATTCCTCCCTGTCATGATGAGGAACTCCCCCTACCACAATTCACAGAAGTGTAGAAAGTAGGCTAATAGTGTGAACTGGTAAGCAACGAAATAGACCCGTCAGCAAGAATTACTACTTATCGGAGTGAGCGATATCCTCATACAATAATCCAGGTGACGGCAGCTATGTTGAAAGTAACGAATTCAGCAAATAGGAACTAAAATCCATAGACCGAGAATAAAAACCTGATGTATGTACGCAGCGCTGATGTCGATAAGAACTACATCACTTTTCCAAACTAAACACTATCAATTGAGTGTTGCACATGAAACGAGCCGGCCGGATCCTTTGTTAAAGGTAGAGGTAGAGAAGCTGGATTGTACTAAGCGGGCCACAGAGGTCATATATGTACGGTAGTCCATGTACGAATGCGTACGTACTCATCTATGTATAGAGACGACTGAATACCATCAGCCCGTATCAGCACCCACTCAGTGAGCCGCCATACGAAGGCTAAGATCTATTTATGTAACACTCTCGTCTTGAGAATTCGTGAGTGATATATTCTGAACTGTGTCGGAGGGAGCAGCGAAAATGTTGATGCCGAATACACCTTCACTGAACCTTGAGTCAAATGCACACTCCAAAAACTTCGAGACAATGGCCCAGAATCAGAATCCAACAATAGCTACAGTTTTACTACAGATTCCACCTCAACAACAATTCCATGGGAGAGCTCAAGACCTTCGTAGAGTAGGAAATTACGTAGATGCATGTGGGCTCGAGCCCAAGTAAAAGCTCGTCTTGTCTCGTCTCGTGTGTGCAATCATTACCAACTATTCAGCTGCCTTGTCGACCAGAAGCTTTGAGGTTAGTATTCTTATTCAGCTGACGCCCTAATACGAAACTCTCGCAGCGATCATGACTCGCTTGGAGTTGTGCAGTCCCAAATCTTTGAAGGTAAGTGGGGAGGTGCCAGGTCCTAGTTAAATATACTTATATGCGTCTGGCAAAAGTCGGAGTTTTCTTAGGCCATACCAAAGAAAACACCCGCCCCAGAAACATGCTTTCGGTCGGGAACCCTAACCGCAAGTGAATGTATCCAGTGATCTTTGATGATACACCATCGTTTCCATGGAGTCAAGTGTACCTGACGCCCGGAGGGTGGCGTTGTGTACAGTAGGAAGGGGTAAAACCCCATATTATGCACAGCGTTGTATAAGATTACAGAGTGCTGCGCAAATATACTCAGCGCTGTGCACAAATATCGACATATGGATGTTGTGTAGTATATTGTTCGAATTTTTAATCTTAAAGCAACTTATTTATAACAAATATTGTATTCCATACAACTAATCTTGCTAGAGTTGAGAGGATAGAGAGCAGGCACCTAAGAGTCAAGGGCAACTAAGAGCCAAGTACAACTATGAACACAAAGTACCAGGATTCAGTATGCTACTCTACACTATAGCGAACTTAATTTCAGTATGCAAAGTATATATGAGACTCATTATCTAAGCTCGTGAAGCTGCCCCAAATATCGCGCGTAAAGTACTGTGTGTACGCTCAACATATCAACCAACTCAAGTTCAATTAAGTCCGCAAAATTTGCTCCGATTACAAAGTGTTCTATACATCATAACTATACCCTCTTTCACCTCCAAATCTCCGATTACGATATCCTCATCTTTTTGTGTGGTTATGGAAAAACAGCTATTCATTTATGTCCATTAGTTTAACTCCAATCACAAAGTGTTCTATACATGAAATTTCATAGCTATACTCTCTTTCATCTCTCGGTCTCTAATATTATGTGAGATTTTGCAGAAATACAACGTTTTTCGACTATTTTTGTATTGCCGCTCGGTGGGATTATATGTCTAAGGGGTACGATATAAACTGTGCAGTATACAATATCTGGAATCAAGTCTTATTTGCTCCAAGCTAGACGTTACTCTATTCTTCCAGTGCTTGCCTCTAGCTAGCTCCAGACTGCCAGCTCCAAACTGCCAATTCACAGCTGCAGTGCATGTCTCTGGCTTCAAATGTGCATAACACCCGACTCTTAGCTGTGATCAACTTCATTCTCCCGGCACCCTGCTTTTACGTCCCAGCTAAAATGACACTCATGCTCCTGGGTGCATTTCATATCAGCTCTCAGCTTACGGAATCATTTGGCTCAGTTGGCTCTGGCTTTGCAATGGGTTTCTCACCCCCGCTCAAAAACGCACGAGATTGGCCACCGCTTAGCAGCGGCTGTCTAGATGTATGATCTGAATACATGGGTATTTGAAGGGCATTAATTGGGGAGTGCTTCTGGTATCATGGAGTTAAGCAACGCTGGGAGCTGTGAGCTGGTGCCGGAAGTATTGACTTAAGCTGAACGGGGAGCTTCATGAAGTCTCGATTCTATATATTGTACATCGCGCCGTGCGAAATCAATTTTAACTACAGTCTACGTTTTTTTTCCATAGCCCAGGCCGGGCGTTGGCTAGAAGCGGCAGCTCCACGGTGACAAAGAGCTGCCTACGGAAGATCTTTCTAGTCCGCTTTAACTCCCGCTACAGGCGGCGAAGTGGCCACAAAGCATGAATATAATGTTCATTGAGCGGCCATGGTAACAATTAAACAGCAGCCTGAACGGACAGCGTTGGAGGCAGAGCGGGTATCTGGAGTGATGTCCGGCTATTGAGGTACCTGTAATTCTCATGAGCTCATACTGTTTGTGTGTTTGTGTGGGGGAAACTTGGAGTACAGTAAACGCTGCCTATGAGAATTCTGTGTATGTTGTTGAGTAACACAGTATTCACTTGATCTAGAGTGACTCACCAAATATCATCGCACGTACAGTCGTGTCCTGGCAGTCTTGACATCCCCGAAATTTCTGGTTTTTGATACTAGTGTTAAACAACACCAAAGAGATACTGCAGTCTAGGATCTTGCGTGTCTTTAAAAGGTGACCATAGACATGCTGTACACCAGTTTTAATACTGGCTGAGTGTATGGGGAGTTGGCGGTGCTGTTCTGTAAGAGGTGAATAATTCCCACTGCCCTCATTAATATTGTGAATTGGATCCTAGACTACGATGTCCTGGGCAATACGAGATTTTATTGAACATGCTTCAAGTGGTGTACTTAGTTGCTAGGTTACAGAAATGCTTTTGTGGCTAGCTGTGGCAATAAATTCCCTAAATGTATTGAAAATACGGAAGTATCTACATTTCTCTTACTAATATTTGTACTTTCTTAAGTATTCTCCTTATGATAAGATGGTACTTTATGGATAAGGATAATGTGGTGTGTTAATAACGTGTAATACTTTTGTTATCTTTTATGTTTAGGTTATCCAGAAAGTTCCGGTTAGAACTTGTCTAGACCCTTCTTTTGGGTTCCGTTGGAAGAGGGATGTATTAGCGCTTATCTTAAAAGAACGCGCCTAGATTGTTCTGTTATATTCCTTACAGTTCCAATGTATTTATGTACAGATACAGAGTTTTTCTCTTCTTGTTTTGGGTATTGATCTGTGACCATGGTCATGGACAATCACTCATTTATTATTCTATATATAGATACTGTTTCTCCGGTTAGAGAATAGTTCTTTAGACTGGCTCAGACATCGATCGAAATACTACAATATCTCCTCTCGAATCCTCTTCTCAGTATATGCTTTTCTTTCGAACACTTCTTGAAATCGTTATACTTGCAATACTTCTTGTTCATATACTTCTTCTGAGATTCTAAATAGATCTCTTCGGACTTTCGCTGTTATAATCGAATAGGATATAAGCCCGGATGAGTGATACTGATTCAAATCCTGAATACCCTCCACTTACACAGAATTTGTTTGACGCATACTCTGTTCCCGTCGGATATCCAGAAGTAAACGAACCCTCAACTACACCACTTGGTTCATTACCTCCTTCGCCTCGCCCAAAGTCACCAGAAATGGCTCCTGGCGATTCCTCCTCCTCAGGAAAGAACCCTGCATTCTCTTTTTCGACTCGGGTCAACAAGAAAACCCCGGTAAATGTCAAACTCGATAGTATCGGGAAACTTACTGGACAGGACAACTATCAGATATGGAGTGCCTCGATGAAAATAGTTCTAAAAGGCATTAAGGCATACGAGGTAGTGGTGGATGGTGTGTCTCCAGCAGACGATGCTGATCAGACAGAAATAGATGCCTACGAGCATCTTAAACATACCGGGTCGACCATAATTATACAGGCGATCTCCCAAGACATTTTGGAGAAACTTTTCGAGTTGGAGGACCCTCACCTGATGTGGACCTGGCTTCGCACTGAATATTATAGAGACTCGGCTTTTGCACTTGTCTCCCAGATAATGAATCTGGTCTCCCTTCCTACTCAATATTCTTGTACAGACTTACCAGCATTTATATCCAAGTTTGAGTCCGAGTGGCTCCACTTTACAAAACTCTCGAAAGCCTCCTCCGATTCATACCCAAAAACCTTCGCTACGTTTCTTAACGAAGATCAGGCCAAAAGAGATTTTCTGTTGGGTTTTTTGGTTAAACACCATAAAAACGTGATCGATAATCTTACAACAAAAGATAGTTTGTCGTATGCTGATGTTAAGCAACGACTTATGGACATCGACACCTCCGAGATCGAAGATAATCCGGCTCTCCTTGTTTCTAAACCTCCGGGTAATAAGAAAAAAGGGAAGAAACCATCGAAATTGGGAAACACCAATAATTCCTCCTCCTCCTCCGCAAAAACTTGCACCTGGTGCAAGAAACATAATCCAGGAAAATCCGAAGGACATACCTGGAACGAATGTTTTTGTCTGCAAAAGATAAATAAGGAGAAGAAAGAAAAAGAAGAGAAGGATAAGGCCGAAGAGGCAAATGTGACTACCGAGCAAAAGGTAAGAAACAAGTCCTTCTACTTTGACATGGCCTGTACCTCACACATGACCCCTTATGCAGAACGACTCCTCAACTACTCGGTTTGTGGCGGATTTGTAAAATCCAGTTCACAAAAGACCATGGAGATCATGGGCAAGGGAGATGTGGTGATGGACTGTGTTTTGAGAGATAGATCGGTTTCTTCTTTTTGTGTTCGAGGTGTTTTGCATGTTCCTGATTTGGCACATCCTTTGATTTCTTGGAGGAAATTGCGGGAAAAAGGATATACAGAGTTTGGAGAGGGGGATTATATTTCAATTAACAAGGGAACAAAAGTTGTTTTTGAAGCTGTTTTTGACGGAAGTTTGTTTAAAATTCCTGAGACATCACAGTCAGCCCATATTACTTATAACTTCTCGCATCAGGCACTCGGACATCTAGCACCATCAACAATGGATAAATTGCTACAGTTGTATTCCGATGCCGATATACCAATAAAACCAACGAATCACATCTGCTCCACCTGCATTAAAAGCAAAATGACTCGGTCTCCTCGAACATCAACATCGAAGAAGGATAGGAAAAAACTTGATCTTGTTCATTCCGATTTGAGTGGACCCTTTCCGGTTCCGTCATATGGTAATTCCCTTTATTACATTACTCTGATCGATGATGCTACTAGGGTTGCGTGGGTTCAATTTATGAAGCAGAAATCCGAGACAACTAAAATAGTCCAAGACTTTGTTGCCGAAATGGAACTTCAAAACCACAAGACTCCTGCCGCATTTCGAACAGATAATGGAGGGGAATATGTTACCAAGGACTTGAAAGGGTTCTTTACATCAAAAGGAATTATGCATGAGTTTTCCCCTCCGTATTCCTTTGAGTCAAACGGAGTTGCAGAACGACTTAATCATACTATAGGAGAGTCACTTCGAGCTATGCTTGAAAGTGTATCGACTTACAATAAGAAGTTATGGGCTGAGGCTGTGTTAACCTCAGTATATATAAAAAATTGACAACCTCATTCGGCATTAAAGGATCTAACTCCTTATGAGGATATTTATGGCACTAAGCCATCGATCCAGCACCTTCAACCTTTCGGCAGAGAATGTTATATCCATGTACCGTATCAGAAACGAACGGACGGAAAAAGTTATCTCCGAGGGCGCAGAGGGCTATTTTCACCGGATACACCAATGTCCCCCATCATTATACAGTGTTCTTACCTGATACAAAAAAGACTATAGTATCAGCAGACACCTTCTTCCCCCCTCTTAAGATAGAGTGGGCTATGCCAACGATAAAACGTTGACATCAGCAACAACTCTAGTTTCCGTCTGAAACACCCAGGTGTTCCGGACGGCTCTGACGGCTCTGGCGGAAGCTCGTACCCTCTGACGGAGAATCAGACGCGACCCGTCGCCCAAGCGACGGGTCGCGTTGCATACCTCCCTTGCGGCGGCTATTATACAATGCCTCTTATTCTTGCGACGCGTCGAGTTGTATATTACGCTCGCCGCTCCGGCGTCAGGCTTGCTTTACTTTGCGTCCGGAATGTGGTGACGTATACGCACCATCAGAACGACACGTATGTTACACTCTTCGCAGGGGTTGCAGTTATGCAGTGGCCGTTTACACAACGCCTGGCGATGTTTATGCCTTTCTTCGGCCGATAGCCACATGCCGCACTCTCATTTGTTTAGCATTGAGATTTGTCACTTATTGCAATACTGTCTTCGCTTCGGATACATCGCTTGCAGTTGCACTTGCTTCGCCATTATCGTATTTTACATGTCTGAAATATACTGTCCGATCTTCACACTCTCTAGTACTATGCCCTCAGTCCTCCACATTCTTCGTTGATCCGTCATCGGCTTGTGATGCTTCTTGCTCCTCATCCGCATCGTCGCCATCCTCGCCCTCATACCCGTCGACATCTCTGGTTCCCAGGTCAAACCTACTATGCCCTCAGTCCTCTACATTCTACGTTGATCCATCCTCGGCTTGCGATGGTTCTTCCTCCTCATCCGCATCTGCATCATCGCCATCCTCGCCCTCATACCCGTCGACATCTCTGGTTCCCAGGTCAAACCTCTCGAGTTCAGTAGCGGCCCGTCGTCGCCGGCTGGCGGTGGGGATGGCATCGCTTTCGTCACCCTCATCTTCGAAATCCCTGCTGCCCCCTGGCATCCTGAAATGCAGTTCGTCATCTGTGCAATTGTTGTCTATCGGGATGTTTGAGTCAGTGCTTCCGATCTCAGGTTCCTCATGCGCCACCTCGGAGTTCAAATAGTCAAGAAGAATAGCATTGTCAACACGCGCTGCTTCCACGCTGATCACCACGGCAGGCGTTGGGTTCTCCACCTGTTGGATCTGACGCTTGACTGTGGCAAGAGTGTTGTTATACACCCTCTGCTGGTAGCTCTCCGGTAGTGTGTTCCAGGTATTCATCAAGAATGTATACGTGTCTGCAACGCCAGGCAAGGTTTACAACTTGCAACCCATTACAGAGCAGCAGGATACGATCTTACCACCGTCATTCTTGCAGTTGAAGTAGTTCGAGCGATCAGGTCTGTCCGCTCTCAGCTTTGACTTGGAAGCTTTCGGATGAACACCTTTGTTCTTTTGCCACTCCAGGAGAGCATGGCGCAACGCAGTGCAAGTAAACATGATCAGTGGCGAGGGTATATGACCGTCCTTGTCGTCAATCATGGAATTATAAAATCCATCAGCATACTTACCGCGGTTATTCGCCCGATGATAAGATTTGATGTAGATACCCCGCGGGATTGCTTCCGCCAGGAAGTAAACTGGATGCTAGCCATTCGTTAGCAGCTTTCGACTCTCTCTGCGTTGGATTTGGACCGCGTACACCACCTTCCACGCGCTCTGCTATAGGAAAAAGATACTTATTCTCTGCCAGAAGTGAATCAATGAATTCCAAACGCTCTGCGGTGGATTCAAAGCGGTGGAGATCATAAAGCTCTGCTATGTTGTCCCTTGATGATTGAAAAAAATGGGATTTAACCTTATCGACTTGTGCGCGAACCTGGTACCAGTTTGAGCATGTAATATCCAACGTGGGCCGTTGCTTCAGCATACCTCTTTCAAGATCTCCTTTGTGCATGCCTCAAATGCTATTGACCAAATGTTGTTTTGCTGCATTGCGGTGTTCCAGTATGTCTCAATTAACTACCAGTGTGGGGCTTCAGCTAATGCTTTCGCGACGCGTCACGTTGCACAACTTACCGTCTCCAAGACGCTTGCACTCATAAACGGCCGTCTGTTCCACATATAGAGCTCCAGGAGCCTGCCCGTTGCAAATACAAGACGCGTCATATCGGAGTGACCAAATCGATGGATGCTGCGACTTCCGGAGACCACTGATCGAGGTGTAGACACCGCCTGCGGTTGCAATTGCCACTGCCTCTGTGTCTGATTCCTTTCTGTAGCTCGCGTTCGCAGTGGATTTGTAATGATCGCGCTGGCTTCTGGATTCGGGATGGTGGTAGGCAGGTTTTCAAGACCGCTGAGAGGAGTGGGAGTGCTAGCAATGCCGGATGCGGGGCTGGATACGACGTGCCGCGTTGAGTCTGTCTGTGTGATTCCGCTGGGTGATGGCGTGTTACGACTGCTTGTACCCGGCGTGGCGGTTGGTGTGATTATAGACCGTCGCTGTGTAGCGGACGGGGTGGAAGTCACGCGTTCAGTGATATCTGCAACACGAGAATTGTTCAGCGAAGATGGGGTGGTGCAGTTCTGACCTTGGATTGTAGAGGCTACGGAACTCCTTCATTGAGAGGAATCCCTCTCGCCAGCCGGTACGGAAACGCGTCTCTTCGCAGGGGGAAGTTGAGAATTCCCCGAAGGCCCACGCTTTTGTTGCCTCTGAGCATTAGGAAGACTTTGAACATTTCGTACGACCGGAGACGTGACAGGGTGTGGGCTTTGGCAAGGCATCAACCGATATGGATGTTCAACGTTAAGACTGTGGGAATAATATCCTGTGCATGCATATGCAACGGCAGGCGAGGTAGACTCCTATTTGAGCGACCCTGGAGGGATTCGACAAACAATGGAGGCGCAGTGTTGACCGCGCTAGACTCTAAACCGTGACAGTACTCGGGGGCGAGATCCCTTCAAAAGCATTCAATTATGGGGTTCACTGCGATCAGATTAAACTCAGATTAATCTCAGATTGAACTCAGCATTGATATTCACTGTTACAGCAACGTCTGAAGGTCTATTTGCACCGCTTGAAGGGTGTTTATGCCTTCTTGGCGCGATTATCATCGTATTGCACTCGTTCTTGGCACAATACTTCGAA
>Ga0307512_10002614_pt1 | contig 22311 bp, 20 predicted proteins | sample 14_EM_MG_FD_200267 | JGI IMG/M metagenome (GOLD analysis project Ga0307512, IMG submission 200267) | Populus trichocarpa ectomycorrhiza microbial communities from riparian zone in the Pacific Northwest, United States - 14_EM | ecosystem: Host-associated > Plants > Roots > Unclassified | place...
TTATATCTTCTCTTTTCTTTTCTTTTCTTTTCTTTTCTGGTTTGGCCTATCTTTTAGTTTTTCATTTGTCAGCGGGGGTGAAGGGTAGCGGGGGGGGAGCTCCGCCATCTAGCCGGCTCGCCCGGAGGCGGAGGGGATATTGGGTCCTGTCATACTCTAATTAGAGTGCATACAGTATGAATAAAACAAAACAAAAACAACACCTCCCACCATCCACCCATGCCAATTTCACGAATATTGGTCCGATCAGGACGGCTGTGAGACGTCAAATGATGTACTCGATAGGATCTATTAGTCCCGAGTATCCGATCTTGATTCGGGGCAGCCGTTCTTACTCAACGGCCGTTTTTGCTGATTTGACCTGGAATGACACATCGAATGATACGGAACCCTGTCCGATACCGCCCGAGATGCCGCATTTTTGGCATCCCAAATCCCGTTCACAGATGAGATGTTTGAGTATGAGTCCCGTCCCGTTACCACCCCGTGGTTTTCACTATTGTGAGTGCACTTGACTACTTGGCTGTCGGTGCTCATTTTATCTTACTAATTCCATGTGCACTTCTACTCGTCGGATTTTGAAGTTATAGGCCACCTAGAACCTAACCCTTAGCAGGGTCATCATAAGAGTAATTTTAAGCGCGTGGTAAATTCATTTTGCCGTGGGTTAGAGTTCAAGGTGTCCTATTACTTTGAAAATGCGACGAGTAGATTTACTTGACTTGTCCACGATCTCCATCTCGACTAGTCCTAAGTGTGCTCGTAAGTTGACTTGTGGGTATACATGTCAGTGCATTTGACTCTTCGCTTTGTGAAATTGCGCACAGTTAGAGTTAGTTAGTTGAGAATTGTATATATGCCTACTCTAGCGGGGGTCCTCCGCTTCAGGTGAGGCTCATATGAGGCGCATATGAGGTTGATCTTGCAATCACCTTGATTTGATTTTGCATACTCATGACAGTACTGGCACAGTTGATACCAGATAGATATGCTGCAGCCATGCCACTCCTGGAGGTCTGACATGCCTGACAGGCTCACATCAGAATCCTGACAGGATTTCAGTAGCCACCCTCACTGCCGCGCCTCAACTGCTAGGTGAGGTCATGGGGGTAGACACCTTCATCATGGCCCGTAGGTCCATGACAACCATCATCACCATCACCATCACCACGTGTTGGCATGAGATTTGGCCTGGTGGCTTCGGTGGCGTTCGGGGGCTTACAGCACCCGTCAGCCTAAGGCTGCGGGTATGTGGCCGGTGGCTTGTAGCCCCCATGGGCCTCGCCTGCCCCCATGCCGAGGAGGAGGCCTAGCCCTAGCAATGGTACTCGCCTTTGGGCTCCGGTTGTGATACTCGGCGAAGCCGAGTATGGTCTTTTCTCTGTATATAAGCCTGCCGTTTTCTCTCTCTTTAGATCGATAGACAATTGAGCTTCTTCGTTCTTTCTTATTTGCTCTCAACACCACGTGCACTAAACCCACCATCATCAGCTGTATTCAGCTGCCACTGCCACCACCCCACGCACATCTGCAGGTCCAAAATCACGGGTGCAGCAAGAAATAATTGTAGAGTTAAAAGTAACTCCCAGAAGTGACAACCCCATCACAGAATACCTGCTATGTAAAGTTTTATTTGGCTGTGAAGGTAAAGAATTTTTAGTTTTTGCAACATTGCACAAGAATCTCTAAAATACTGATTGTGAGAATACTTAAAATCTCCTACCTGAATGATTTGTGTGAGTGACCCTCATGTGAGGCTAATATACATCTACCGGCCTCACACGAGCCTCACCTGAAACGGAGGACCCCCGCTAAAGTATAATGCCAAGCAGGTTTCCAAATGTAATTCCGGGGTGGGCAGGGGTGCGGATTTTCCCAACCTATGACTTTCCTAGCAGGAATTTCTCGGACTAGGAGACGATCGGTGCTTACTTGATAGTTTTACCGTCTATCTATCTATCGTGAGTGTATCAGCTCTTATCTACAAAAGTCTGTGTACACATCCGCACGCATATACGCACACTCAGCTGGTCACATCTAGCTCAATCCTATCAGAGCAACTGTGTACCTTTATCCTGATTGAAAACCTTCCGCACATATCTACAAGTGCTACAGAGCCTGAAGGTTCTGGTATACATGCTTGTGAGAACGCCGAGCGTGTTACTGGTGTACATGTGCCGGAGACATGTTACAGGTCTGATACACAGTCATTGCTGCAGGGGCTGATTCCTCCTGTATATATCTCGAGTCTTTCTCTTTCTCTCTTCTCTGTACCTTAGAATATAAGCACACGGTTCTCCCCAACTTCCATACCGTAACAGAGCGATAGTCCATGATGCGAGTGATGGCTTGGTGATTTGGTATTGGTTGTTCATCGCGTGATAGAGCGTGTCCAGCAGTCTCAGAGGTCCGTGATGATGGTTAGTGGTTACTTACTGTCATGATGAATCGTATCCTTCACTAAGTCTTCGGAGGAAAACTAATACTAACACAGTGTAACTTCACTAATATCCGACGCGTCCCGAACTATACATAAGTGTCTATTGATGAATACACCGTCTACTTGGGCTTCATCTTACTTCTTACTTATTTATTATATATGAAAGGAAATCTAGACTTGGTTATTTGTGCTTTGGCTAAGTGGATGACATGAAATATGAGGGCAATCATGCGTTATCACTCAAAATGAGTGATACCGCATGAGTACCCTGATCACAGCAAGGAAGACCAGAATCGGTTAATATCTTCGAAACCAGTTTGAAAGTGCTGTAAGATTTCGAGCTTGCTGGCAGACAATTGTGGCTGATGATTAAGTACCACAACAAACCATGGCACGCAATTCTCCGGAACGCTTTAGGTTCTGCGGTATTATAATTGTTGCTTTTCAGCAAGGTAATCTCTCCGGGTGATATTTGTCAGGGATTCTTTAGGTTTGTACTTAGGAATACTGGGCCCTCTGGAAGCTTTGGGAATAACTAATTTCGAGTGAATCCTTTATTTTATAAATCTAGTATACTCTATCTATCTATCAACGGTGACTCTAAACTAGCCAGAAGCTGACTGAAGATGAAGCTTAAGTTCACTGAGAGACGGCGAGCTGGCTAAAAAATGATGACTCCGGGCAAGGTAGGGGCTAACTAGAGACGATCCGTTAGTACACTTAGAGATAGGAGCTGGAGACGGTTGATGTATGGTAGCTGGAAACGTTACGGGGGTGAACTTGGAGATGGTAGCAGGCTGAAGACAATACTCCGGTGCACTTGGAGATAGTGCTCAGTAGCCGGCTGAAGACGGCGAGTAAGTATAGTTGGAGGCGCACTCGGAGCTGACAGGAGACTGCTGATGTAGATGTGCAGGTAGATGGAGATGGTCGATTCGGACGTGTTAAGAATAACTTCGCTGTCAGCCGAAAGGTTCGCACAATGTGTAACCCTGAAAATTCCTCACTTGCCATTGTAGTATGGAGGTTAGCATTGCAAATAGACCGTACAACTTGGGGTTCGGAGATAAATTTGCGATGGAGATAGTTCGAGAAACATACTGAGAGATGAATAACGAAGGTGAAATAGGAGGCAGCATTCAGCACCCACCCACCCTGACCGGACATAAGCGGGAAGGGAGGAGTCATGACGTCAGAAAATGGGAGAGTGTATTCTAACTAAAGACGTATGAGAACCGAAGTCATGCAGTAGCCGAACGCCGCTGGGCAGTGTAGACAATTGCGGGGAGGGGGCGGCAGCGGTGAGTAGGTGAAGGCGGCGAAGAGTTAGACGGAGTTGAAAACTTGAGACGAGAATGGTAAAGGTGTGAAAAGTAGGTGGCGGAAAATTAGAATGACGGAACGGCAGAGTAGTAGACATAATCGTTCGGAGATAATTCGCACCTATCCACCATATAAGTCTCTGATGCTGGGTTGGAGTCGGGTGTATCCAAGGAGATTAGTTGTAACAAGGAGGTGGGAGCTGGGAGCATGGGATGGCGATACCTGCTGGGAGCAGATTAGACAATCGTACTGTCGCTGGGCGCTCCTGTATGATAGATGATAGCTATGATGGAATAGTTCGAGATGAAGAATTTGAACCTGGAGGTGATGGAGAGGGAGGGTAGAGTTGGAGCTGGAATTTTAGGAGGCATGGTTGGCAACGTAGCCCATCCTACATCTGCAGATTGCCGCTGTTAGTATCTACCACTAATCAGAATCCTTGCTACCTAGTGATTACACTACAAACTGTCCTGCCGACCAATCTACATGAACCGGGCATGCAGGAATACTAGTTCCCGTGCTAGAGCCGAATAGCAACCCCAGACTAGCAAGCACTTCATTACGTACGTAGAGTAGTATGTTAAGCGAATACCAAGGCTCGCTTATTCCCTGTTTACAACACAACAACCGTTCCTGTGATGATTTAAGACGAGAAAGATTCAGTGAGTTAGCTACACCGCAATTTACTCGGGTACATTATGTTCCTAATTCAAGGAGTACAGAAGCTGCAGCACTGTGGCTTGGCATCCGCGTCGCATCCATATTCGAGTACTCTTCCGACGCCAACAGGGCGCTACCATTCCCTTGCTAGCAGAGCCGTGCTAGCGCGGCAGAACTGGAGCATTGTTGGCACGATCCCGTCCACTCCAATCTTAGGGATTCATTTTGTGAAACGACTATAGGAGCCACCTGGCATGAACAAGCGCACAAGTCGGGCTCTCGCATGTATTTCTCTCCATCAGTGATGGAGACAAGGGTTGGATACAAGCTTGTAGGGTGACAGCACATGAGTAATTAGCGAACCACTATGCCAGTGGCAGTTTGAAACTAATCGTAATCTCCGACAGTGTACTAGGAAGATACCAAAAGTCGGGCGCGCCCATAAAATGCGGAAATTCTACACCTCCACAACAACAATTGAGAGAGATTCTGAAAGTGAAGGCAGTGATAGTAGGCCACCTGAGATGTTTCTATGAGGTTTTCTTAGAAAAATATTCGCTGTGTAGTGAATGATGAGGATCTTTGCATTTCTCGTTGTATGGGGGAAAAAAGTCGGGCGCTCTTTTGCCCTGTATCACCGCGCCCGACTTACCCTTGTACCCTTGTACACGATCATCCTGCTACCAAGTCATACCAATCAATCCATACTTGAAAGAATTTGGCGCCATCCATAAACAGTAAGCGAATTTTCAAAATGGACCAGCATGCGGAACTCATCATTGCTTTGGTTTTGTACCCCTGAACCTTTTTGACTCCAATTTCCCAACCCTCTATCGACTGTACTACCATCACTCTCCACGAATTCACCATCGACTTCACATGTTGCGGACAATCAACAAAGAAATGAAAGATCTTACAAAGAGAGACATAAGATATCATATCTAGAGCGAAGTACCACTCAGGTCCGAAGGCTGAGGTTCCTGGAGAATCTGGTAGCCCGAGGCTACTGGAAGCATACTGTATACTAAGCCCGCCGGTAAGTTTAGTGCCCGCGTTAGTCTCGATGGCCTTCGGGCTAAATCCTTAGTAAACATTACTATTGACTCCACCATCGACTCCACCTCTGTCTTCACCGCATCCCAGCCTTAATATGAATGTCGATATCGCTCGCTTCCACTGTCACGTTTTGGCGGACACTAAAACCACAAGCACCACAAGCACCAGCCCAGACCTGACATAAGCACCGAGCACTTTTTGTTAGTTACAGAGTCTAGCATGAAGGGAGCTTCAAGTAGACGTCCACAAGTCACTTCATCAATTCAAGCCCTCCCACTTCCGGCGGCATCTCTCCTCCGCCTTGTTTATTCCTCCGTCTTAGTCTCTCCTTACTCGTCCGCCGTCGTATACTTCACTCTCTACCTGCAGCATACTTTGCCACGCCGTCGTCTACCCTTCGCCGTAGTCTCTCCCCCGCCCGTGTCTCTTGTCCACGTTTTCGTCTAGGCCCCGTCCACGTCCTACTACGCACCATCGTCTATGCCCTCTTCCAGAATCGTCTACTTCACGTGCATCATCTATTCACCGCTATCACCTATCGTCATCTCTCCGTTGTCAACGTCTACCGAACTGATGGCGGTCTAGTTAGCACTAGCGCTAGCGGCGCATGGACGGCAGCGGTATACATGACTGGATCGAGAATAGACTTTACGTACTTGGCACTTTACATCTTGGTTGCAACATTTCAGCACCCGGCTGCCTGTGATTGGTCAGTGAGAGCAGAGTCTGTCCTTTTTCTTCCTTGCATGTCGTGAGCAATTGAGTTGAGTTGATCAATGGAACCTACAGCGACATGAGACCATAGTAATTGATACTAACTCTAGTCTCTAGCCACGATTTTGGTGCTATTGCAGCGACAAACCGGGAGCGATTAAGTAAATCGAGTGGAACTGCAGCGATATGAAATGAGAACATGATAGCCGAATGACGCATCAATGGGGAAAATTCGAGACGCGTTTAGCACGAGTACGACTTCGAGTTCAATTTCGAGACTACAGGGAAATCGGCCGATACTCAGAGATTGTGATTCTGCAGCTATTCGGAATGGCGAAATAAACAATGTGATGGATTCGGAAACGAGTATGAGGTGGATCACGACGACTCGGGTAAGACGCCGAATACGAGAACCCCATGGAGAACAGCCTAGCAGGGGTCGCAAAAGTCCGTCGCGTCCAGGTATCATTTTGCCCTGCCAGCGCCCCGGACTATGATTTCCCGTCCTGGGAGTTTTTGGACTGCGGTCTTCCTAATGATAGAAATATGATACGAGTGATGCTGTTGTGACCGAGTGATATCCAATGTGCCTCCCAACTGTGTCTATAGTACAAAATCCATGTTATTACCTACACAGTTGATCACCCACAGATTGAAGAGCCCACATAATGTGTCACAATCGAAATAGCTTCAAAACTACAAGTCAACAAGTAACCCCAGCCCTAGGCGTCACCCTTCGTCGCTTGATTGGGCCCTGGTCTTGCAATATCTTCCTCGAGACCTGGCGGGCGGACAGACTATTGCGACCTCTGCAGCCCAGAGAGTACCTCCACAGGAATACGCTAGGTATATGATCCTGGACAGATGAGAGTATGTCGATGGACAGCCATTCACACACGGAGATCAACACCCACTGGTACACAGAGTCCGTTGGTATATTCTATAGTATAGAAAGAAGAGAGAACAGACTCAAGGTATGAACATGTATATAAGAGAACTGTGTACCGGGTGCTTACCATCAGCTTAAAGTATAGTTCGCTCAGTGGGTCATATATAACACAAATAACAGAACCGTCGCAATGCCCCGTCAAAATCATTTCAGTTTCTCTGTACTCGTCTCGCCCCAGTTCACTATGACCACCGCTACCACCGCTACCACCACTTATCCGCATATGAAGCTCCTCCCAGGAGGGCGAGTGGGAACGCTATATCGAACACAACAAAACTTACAATAGCCGAATAACTTTACAGCTGTTGAGGCCGTAAATGTGTGCAGAGGTTTTATATAACAAAAATCTTTGAAATATTCATATACAATTAGGGAGCTCAATATCATTAGTATTAATTGTCGCTAATGTGTTCACTTGTTGAGAGCAAAGGAGAGAAAACGAAGAAGCTCAATTGTCTGTCGATCCAAAGAGAAGGAAAACTATGGACTTATATACGAAAGGGAGAAAAGGAAAACTCCATGCCGACTGCCAAAGCCGGAGCCCAATGCCGAGTACCAGTGCCGAGCCCTCCTCCTTGCCAGGGGGCAGGCGAGGCCAATGGGGGCCGTAAGCCACCGGCCTCATGCCCGAGCCCGCCAGCACCGAACACTAGGGAAGCCACCGGGCCAAATCCCTAGTCAACATCACTGCCCTAGATATTGCGTCTATCTTCGGTTGCTATCTGCATTCAAGTCTTCGATTGTTGACTGCTCGGTTCTAAGTATAAGTATCAGTCAACATTCCGAACTGCAATTCAGTTCCTTTAGTATAGCCCTCAATGCTAACTACGTGAACACCGGAAACCCTCCCCCCTCCAAAACCCAAATTGACCATCCCGTCCTCCATCCTCTCCAGCAATCCCCAAAATTAATCTGACAGACTACCCTAAAATACCTCTGCTCATTGCCAAAACCTCGATCTGTACCCCTGTACCCCTTTTTCCCTGTTCCCTCACTAACCAAGCTCTGCTCTACTTCTAGGCCATCCAACCAAGCAATAGCATTTCCCAATGACAATATTAAAGGATGACCAGCTAGATGAAAGAGATCATTTCCGTCTGCCCATCATCCCCTGTAACAAACGAAGGCACAGTGAATGTCCACACACAAAGAAAAGCAAGGTAAAAAGGGAAAATTTCTCATGAAACACGCTAAAGAAACTTTTCTCCGGAGCGTGGGAACTTCCCCACCTCTGTAGCTGCGAGAGAGCCCGTTACTACATCATCGCATAACCACGGAAAACAGCTGATATCTGTACACGTCAACACTATCCCCGCTTCCCGCCCGACTACCTCACTTCAACTGTTTGTCTTATATCGTTTATATCAATGTAATTAGTGACTGATAGTTGAAGACTCGTAACTAGTTTATATCTAAGGCTATAGCTGTATTCCGTTCATCCAATTCGGGATCTAAACCTTCATTAGTAATAGAGAGGTACAAGTGGTGAGGGATAAGGATGCGACCTATTGCCACTCATATCATCGTTAATTCAAACCAGACACTGAGTTTACTCATTCTCAAGACTGACAAATGAACGAGCGAAGAGAAAATTAGGCATGCTTTGTATATCTTAGAACGGCCGGGATAACTTACAAGCTGTCGAACAAAGTCAGAACTCATTTTAACTCAGCAGCGCAATAGGAGGGTGGGACAACACACCTTCTGTGGAATTGAAAAGCAAACAGCTCATATTAGCGTTCCAATTTTAAATATGGATCTACCATGGCGAAACATACATACTATCAAAGTTTCAAGTTAAACCAGCACTTGTGCTACTACAGGAGAAGAAAACTTACGTTCTACAAACGAGAATAAACCATTATGTTAAGTCAGTTTGAGGATAATGTAGCTAAAAATGAGCAGCATTTACGCTCTATAGAATTGAGGCATCGGTAAGGTTAACCATTAAAACAATTATGAGAATGGTAGAGCAACTCACTTGCTGTACCGACAAACAATTGAATTGATGTTAACGACCGTTGATCTCAGGTTTTTGAGGCAATTGAGGAACAACTCACTAACTATGGGATCAAGTCATCAGACTGTTAATAGCGGCAAGCAAGAAGACGGAGAGACTCACTCGCTATGGCATCACGCCAACGGGCTAGCATTAGCAAGGACTATAGATAATAAGGTAGAGACTCACGGGCTATTGGACCAGGCCGCCGCACAGGCATTAACAAGGGACAGGCAAGGACCACGAGCACTAGGGCTAGGAGACTCACACACTGTCGGATCACGCCACCGGCTAGGGTTAGCGAAGGACGGCCAGGAGGGACAACATGTAGAGGGTAGGGGGACTCACCTGCTATCGAATCAGACCATCGAGCTGACATTAATAAGTGACCACGGGTAAGAGAGAACGGATACTAACAAGCTGCGAGAACAAGACATAGGTATTGCGTTAGCATGTGGTAACCGGCATGACGGTGGAGAAACTCACGAGCTGTCAGATCAGGCCACCGGGCTGGTGTTAGCAAGGAACCCAGGCAAGAGGCGGAGAGATTTACGGGCTGTCGGATCAGGCCGCCGGACTTGCGTTAGCATGTGATGATGGCAAGAGGATGTGGAGGCTCACAGGCTGCCCAATCAGGCCACCGGGTTAGTATTAGCAAGCGAACAAGGGCAACAGGACGGGAAGACTCACTCGCTGTCGGTCACAACACACCACCGGGCTGGCATTAACAAGTGACAACAGCTAATAGCATGGGGAGACTCACAAGCTGTTAGATTAGGCCATAGGGCTTACATTAGTAAGTGACTACAAGTAAGCGGGCTGGGAGACTCACGAGCTATTGGATCAAGCCATCAGGCTGGATTTAGCATAGGACGACGGACAAAGAGGCAGAGAGACTCACAGGCTATGGAATCAGGCCACCGGGCGGGCGTTAAAAAGAAACCAAAGACAGCTGGGCGTGGGGACTCACGATCTGCCGGATTGGGCCACAGGCTAGTGTTATTAAGGAGCCATAAGTAAGAGAGGGGAAATGCTTACGGGCTGTCGGATCATTCAGCAACGCTGATATCAGCAAGGGAATACACGCAACAGGGTGGGAAGATTCACGAGCTGATGGACCATGACAGCGAGCTTCCGTTAGCAAGAGACAAACATGAAGAAGGCGGGGAGGCTCACAGGCTATTGGGTCAGGCCACCGGGCTTGCATTAACAAGGGACAAAGAGTAGCAGGGCACGGAGACTCACAAGCTGTTGTATTACCCCAACGGGCTTGAATTAGCGAGGGACGACGAGCATTATGCGGAGAGACTCACTCGCTGTTGGATCAGGCCATCATCAAGCTTGCGTTAGCAAGGGACAGAGTGTAAAAGGGCAGGAACATTCACGAGCTGTTGGATGTGGCCACCCGGCTTGCGTCAGTAAAGGACAAAGCATAAATAGGCGGCGACGTACAAGCTATTTGATCCAGCCCCCGGGCTTACATTAGTAAGGGACAGCCGGAAACAAGACAGGAGACTCACGGGCTGCTGAATCAGGCTAGAGTTAGCAGAATATATTTAGTAAGAGGGCAAGGACACTCACTGGCTATCGGATCAGGCCACCGGGTTTGCGTTAGCATAGAGCAGCTAGCAAAATCGGCAGGAACACTCACGGGCTATCGGATATGGCCACCAGGCTTGTGTTAGAAAGGGGCGAAGTGTAAGTGGGCGGGGAAACTCACAAGCTGTCGGATAAGGCCATCGGGCTTGTGTTAGTAAAGGATAAAGTGTATGTAGGCGGAGGGATTCACCATCTGTTGGATCAAGCCACCAAGTTTCCGTTAGCAATGGACGAAGAATATGAGTGCGGGGATACTCACTCTCTGTCAGATCGGACCACCGGGCTGGCGTTAGTGAGGGACAACGGGCAACAGGATCGGGAAGCCATGACGGAAAGACTCACCGGCTGCCGGATCAGGCCACCGGGCTGGTGTTAGCTTGGGACGAGCTAGACGGAACACGGGCAAGAAGGCAGTGAGACTCACAGGCTATGGAATTAGGACAACCGGCCGGTATCAGCAAGATAATCACGAGCATGAAGGCGGGGAGACTCACGAGCTGTCGGATCAAGCCACCAGGCTGCCTTTAGCAAGGGCCCATGGGCATGACGGTGAGGAAGCCATAACGGGAAAACTCACCAACTGTTGGAGCAGGCCACCGGGCTGGCATTAGCATGCAATTATCACGGCGCTTGGAAATAGACAACGTTCGCGAAACTTACTAAAACCGGGCTAGATCGAGTGCTATTTTCCCTTCGTCATTCTGGACTTTTTTACTAACGCGCAGATTATCAACGAGCATTCGGACCACGCGATTTCGACCCAGCGCTGCTGCGACATGTAGAGCAGTCCATTGCTTATTGTCTTTATCGTTGCTGTTTGCGCTGAGTTTTTTCATAAGTAGTTTGGTGGTGCCTTCATGCCCGCCTGCCGCTGCATAATGTAGTGCAGTACGTCCCTTGTGGTCCTTGGTCTCTTTGTCGATACCCAACGTCTCCACGAGTAGCTGGACTACAGCGTCATGGCCATTGTAGGCAGCAACATGCAGGGCTGTCCGCCCATATGTATCTTTAGCCTCTGTATTGGCATGAAAGATCTGGACGAGTTGTTGAACCGTGGTGTCGTGGCCGTTGCTCGCCGCAACATGTAGCGGTTTTTGCCCTTTATTGTCTGCGGTCTCCACCTCTGCCCCTTGGTTGAGTAACAGCTTAACCATTGAGCTATCTCCGTTTGCAGCTGCAAGATGCAGTGCTGTTTTGTTGAGTTCATTTTTTGCGCCAACGATGGCCTTAAGATTTAACAGTACCCGGGCAGTGGCCTTGTCTCCCATCTCTGCGGAAACCATTAATGCTGTTTTGTCGTGCAGGCTAGCCTCAGTTTCGGCGCCAATGATTAGCAATGCTTCAACCACTCGCGAAAATCGCTTTTTTGCCGCAACATGTAACAGGTTGTTTTTTAAATCCGTTGCAGACAGCCTTGGTTTCGTGATGTCTTCGCTCAAGTGAGAAGCGATCCAGCTTTCTACAAGGTAGGTTGTCGGGCTGTCAGTCATCCTCCCACGAAGCTGGGAAACATGAGGTTCAAGATCGTTATGCTCAGTACAACTATGTATGTGTTCTTGAAGGTGACTGAGCGCATAGTTGATCAATGGCCGTTCATTCAGGTGAATGACGTATGTTTCCAAATGTTCGGAGTTCCAAGACTCAGGGTTGGATGGTATCATCTGTAAGGCGGTGTTCATAGTGCAAAGTATTAGATACCGTAGACAAGAAGTGGCTATCCGCTTATGAGCGTTGTGTTTGCTCATTCTGAGCGCAGAATTTGCAATGGGTCCATTTTTATGAAGGAAAAACTCTCGAACAGTTTGGTGCATTACTTGCACAATAGGTTCTGGAATGTGATTAGGTTAATCGTTAAGGATCTTACATGGGAAGATACCTTCATGACCTTTACATTCTAGAAGGTTGCCACCACAATTAATAATTCTCCTCTCAATCCCATGGATGATATTACTGTTGAGAGATTCTTCAGAAATATCAGGCGAGCTTTGGATAGCGAGAGCATGTTGTAGCTCCAGAACTGTAGGAGGACGGCAGGCAAATAGTACCCACTCGAACATTTGCTTTCCAATATCTCTCTCTTCTAGGTTTCCGAGAATGAGTTCGTACATTTCTTCCAAATCTTTCGGAAGACACTTCAGGAATTCGAAGACTCCAGCCCTTGACCAACCCTCCGAGTAGTGTCCAATTAATTGTACTCGAACAAGATGCACCCAGAGGAACACTCCTTGACAATGTTCGAGGATATACTCGGAGATTTCGCTAGAAATATTGTCGGGAAATCTGGTATCTTTCGCAAGGAATGAGCCTACAAAGTTCTGGATATCCGACTTGTTGACATCTTGCATCCTTATAAGCGAGTGAGAGGCTTCGGTGATTAAATTTTCGAGTTCTATAACCGGTCGGCTAGCAATGAACACCTTCACAATGCAGACATTTCCGGTACACAGCTCGAACATTAGTTGAAGGATTTGGCGCCTGTCTTCATCTGTTGACTCGTCTATCGCATCGATAATGATATAGAGCTGCTTTGTTCTTTTATGGGTTCCGACTGATCGGAGAATGTTCTGCAATGATATATAGAGCTCTCTAAAGTTGTAATTCTGCGCCCTTAGCAATGATTGATACTTCCGACACTCTAGCTGAGCGTGGTAAAAAAAGCTTTCATCTTGCTTGATGATATCATACAGGATACAGCGAAGCATGTTGTAGTGACTTTTCTGACTCTCATCCTCTCGGAAACTGTAAAAGAAACCTGCAATGACTGCTGATTTTGCACCCGGCTCGCGTTTAATGAGATGTTGTTTGAAATACTTTGTTAGAGTACTTTTGCCGCTTCCTGGTTTTCCCTGAATATAGAGCAGTTGCGATATAGCAGAGGTTGACCACTTCTGATACTCTTTGTGTGACCAGAGCCACTCTAAAGTACCCTCATGCTCTTCTATAATTTTGTGGTAACGAGTATTCTCAAATTGGAGAGTTCTCAGGCATTCTGTGGGCAGGTTCCGTTAATTTAAATTCGTTTTAAGAGTGGAATCTAACCTTTTCTTTCCACATCATACGCAATATGCGGCACTTCGCTGAGTAAGATATCGACCTCATTGTCCACCGCGCTGGTCAACAGCGCCCTAACATTTGAACGTTCAACCACACTACGAAGAAGTTTGACAAAATCACCTTTCTGGGATTGAATTTGGTCAAGCCCATCAATGATGATCACAACCTCGAGCTCACTGTGAATCTCCAGAATGGTAAGCAGGGCATTCCAGAGTTCCATATCGGACAACACATCAAACATTCTACTCATAATTCCATTCGGAAATTGGTATTGATTGAGTTTCCAGGTTTGCACATTGGGTGTTGACTGCCTTTCAATAAGAGCATCAGCAGCTTGGCGTAGGAATACCATGATGGTTTCATATTTTTGCGTTTCTTGTGGAAGTACCAAAAGGATTTGGTATAAGAGAGCCTGAACGCAAGCGGTCCAGACCGGCGTTTTTGTAACCATAGCTGTACAGAAGAAGGAGAGCATAGAATGCGCTGTTCCCAAGGTATGTCTCTTGGAATTGACAACGTACGAAGAAATTCTTCGAATGCCTTGTTGAGCAGGACCTGATATCCAGAGTGTTCTACAACCAGTAGCATCCCACCACTCCTTGAAGTCGATGTTTTTAGTGATCCAGCAGTACCGCGAGTCATCTGGATCCAAAGCTGGTATTTGGGATTTGTATTCCTCTTGATCATGCTTATTTAAAACTTGCATGACGTCACTCAGCTGCACACTTTCTATGGTGAAACGAAGCAGCGGTTTGATATCCGAAGCTGGTAGCAGAAATCAGTATTTATAATCTGTAGTACAGGGTCTCATTCATGCTACGTACAGGACAATATCTCATCAATCTCCACACAAACGGCTAAGTAGTTCTGATCATCCCGACGACTAAACTTCACAAGCCTCGAATGATCTGAAATAATCGGTATATGGTGGTGGGCCTCCTTTGCCCGGATGAAACATGTAGCAGAATCTTGGGACACCATACGAATGGGTTTACCAGTCCGTGCCCACCCTCCACCGGGTGTCTCCTGGAATATATATTAATTGGTCCATGATATCACAGGTCCCTTGCTAGATACCACTTACTACGATTGTATTTGTATCTTTCATCTCGTAAAAGGATACTACAAGACGTGATTTCAAATGCTCTTCGTGGGTACGTTCAAACCTGTAGTCAAGTGTACGTAGCAGTTCGGAACCTTCCATCAAGTCGTGCACGAATGGCGCGCTTTTCATACCCTTCACCAAAGACAGCATATTCTCGTTGTTGAGTCCTCTGTTCGGGACTCCGAAAAGCAACATACCAAGGCATGAGTCCAAGATTTCTTTATCGTTTGGAGAGTTGCCTTCTGCTGCGTTGACTAATGCCTACAATTCAATTAGCTTACTTGCAAGGACGCCTGGCCGCACGTGACCTCCCTGCTTGATGATCAACCCCCCAAGGCTATGTCCCACAAAGATAATTGGACGGTGTTTTGCCTATAGGTATTATTAGAAAAAATTCGAGTATGATCAGTTATCGTACCATAGCAAGCTCACGAGCGCCGCGTATAGCCATAAGAAGCTGCCTTGAAAAGCTTGTAATATTCCTATCCGCTATTGGATCTTTTAAATCTGATTCATAGCCCCACGTAAGAACCCTGAACTCTGGGAAGTCTAGTGGGAGGATGTCCCGCAGCCACATCGGATATGATGGACTATGTGATTTCCACGATCCAAACGCGTGGGCAGAAAGTCCACATACTGCAATCAGGCTATAACAATGATTATAAGTTGTAAGCTTAGTATCGCTGGTAAACACAGGTGAACTCACTCGTATTTGGGTTCAGATTGTGGTGGATGATACAGCGGGGTTATGCCATAAAAGTCACAGTCAACAGTAATCAGAGCCCCGTTTGGTTGAGGTGGCAATCGAACATCTAATTTGTGATTTGAACGACATCCTGTGAACTCTAAGGGCTCCACTTGGAATGTAACCGTTGCCACCAGCCATGTTCTGTACGGCGCCAGAGATAACGCCAGGATATTGTCGTCCGAAACTTTAGCTTCGTACGTAAGGCTGGCGAGGTGTCTGCGAAGTTGATCCTTATCGATAGACATCGGGATTAAAGAGAGTCGTAAGGTACGAGGACTTGATGATAAATCTGATTTGAGCGTAACCATACTATGGGGATGAGCAGGAATGCTAGACTGGATTGAACTAATTCGGGACTGTTCAAGTCTAGAATGGTCTACTCCCGGACCGCTGTAATCATTGGCAGGATGCGTGTCCTGCGAGATTACCGATGGTCGAGGAACTAGCGGAGACGTAACAGTCTCGTCATTGTAAGATGCAGTACGCCCCGAAGCTAGAGATGATGGTCGCGACCTCCGAAGAGCGGTGCCAATGAACTGCCTCAGTGAGAACCTAGGAGATGCTGACCGCGGCCTCTCGGTCTTGGCCGCGCTGCCGAGCCGCCAACGAGAGACCCGCTCGCTGTTGAAAGAGCGCTTCGGTGAGCTCTGCTGATCGTTCTCCATGTCGTTAGGAGATGGTGAGTGTCGTGTTGTCAGAAGAGGTGATGACGGTTATGTTATGGATAAGAGACAAAGCAGGGAAGAGGTGATGACGGTTATGTTATGGATAAGAGACAAAGCAGGGAACAGGTGGAAGATACCATGCAGTCAGCTATAGACGTGAGTCCAGGTGGGATTTTGGTAGATATGGAACTGCTAGTCTGTGATCATCTTCCGGATTCAAGCATCATGATGAACAAAAGTTGCTGTAGACACTTGGCATGACACTTGCATGTACTGCGTAGGTAATGAGTCTAACCAGACCATGCAGTCCGTCATAACCAGAGCTAACTGTCACGCTGCATGCCGAATGTAAATGGTACAGTTGGGCGCAGCCCTGCCAACTAAACGTCACCAGCTCCATAACAAATGTCCAGTCATAGTAGCGTGGGCCACTTTTATTGGGTGTTGTCAAATTTCTTCAAAAAGGAAAGAGACTACGCAGCGTTTTGCTTAAGTGTCTTACCAGAATGTTAGAAGCATATGCGGGATATCGATTGGAGGTGCACGACCTGACGTGGGTCCAATAGAACGGGGTAAGCCTGGTATACCCTCTCGTGAATCGTGGACCACTCAATGACTCTAGCTGACCAGTCCACAGTGAGATATGCTGTAGTTTTCACTGAAGATTTGTCCGGGCCCACTCAACTGCCCAATAGGATTCCTGTATCTGAACGTCACCCTATTATCGGCCGCCTGGTAATCAGTTTTAACCACGCGCACATACGTTAGGTGAAACAACTTTCGTAGAATTGCGTGTTCAAACTTCATCCAATAATGACCCTCATCGTACTCTCCTCGAACAAAGCGGCAGTGCACAGCAAGTAAAATAGAATGTAACAGGGATTTGAGTGCGCCGTCCCTCCGGATCCCGTCAGCCAAATTATTTTACCGGCCCTCCCTCACCGGTATAATCATTCTCTAATTATATTGATCGGTTAATTTTAATCGCCATTCTAAGAAGTCCTAACAATCGCACCGAACTACTTGATACGTGTCTCATGATCCATACTACATTTAGGCAAGGTATCACGGGCATAACCCCTATGCGGAGCTTCTCTGGATTGGGCGCGGCAACCGTACAGCGTTAATACGTAAAGTTCGATTCAGCTATGGAGCTAGGCCTGAGTGAATTGTGAATACTGTTCTAGTTAATTCACGGAGTATGTCAGTCCGTGGAGTGACCGGTCAACCCGTGGAATAACTGGGCTCCGTGTACTGACTGGTCAGCTCGCAGAGCCTACACCCTCCATGAGCTGACCAGTCACTTCGTTGAGCGATACAGCTAATTGTGGGGAAAATCGGGAAAAAAAAAAGTTTGTCTTTTCTCTGTTCAGCTGCACTTACAAAAATGACAAAAAGTCGGTCCAATTAAGTCTGCATGTATTGGTCCAATCACAAAGTGATGTATACATGAAATATGCATAATTCATCGCTCTTTCACCTCCCTGTCTTCAATTTACAATATCTTTAAAATTGATTGAGCAGCTTTAAAACAAACAGCCAAAATCGCGAAAAATCGGTGTTTTTTCACAACGATTCTATCAATATTGAAGATATGGTAAATTGGAGACCAAGAGGTGAAAGAGCGATAAATTACACATACTTCATGTATACATCACTTTGTAATCAGAGTAATTGTTACTTTTGTTTGAGCACAATTAGCACCAGTCAGTTCAGAGAGCACTGATCTGACTGGTTCATTCACGGAAGGTGGGGCTCCGTGAACTAACCGGTTACTCCGCGGACAGACATTCTCCGCGGACTGACTAGAACAAATACCATTCAGTGCCGCACCCTTCTAACACGTTCCTTTGCCATCGATGTGTCACTGCACACCTTGCTTCATTTGATCTGTAGTTACTGTTGGAGTCTCTTTACAGAGTTTAGAGTTCGTATTAGTTCCTAGTGTTGCAATTGAAACATCTCGGCAGCTCGGTTGCAATATTAGTGAGACATGAGTTGTTGATTGCCCAACCTACATCAATTAGAGGAATCAAGCGTGTAAGGGTCGATCTAAGCTTAGTTTATGCATACGTTATTTCTTTGTTGAAAATTTTTTTGTTCGTCGGTTATATTCAATTGAGAATTGTAACGTAAGATAATGCAATGAGATATTAGTTGCATCACTAATCCAGTGATCAATACCCCAGTCACAAAATGCTTAGCCGAGTAGGAGTCTTGATTAGCGCCGAACAGTCGCCACGTGTCCTGAGAAACTCCTGAGTAGGAACCTACTGTAGGTACATTGGAAGTACCTCTTCAGAAGTCCCGTTCGTTTGGACAGGGATTGCGCCAGTAGTTGCATTTTGCGTCTTTTTATGTCCGGAACGTAAAGCGTCAAGGCGTATCTGTTTCCACCTTCCCTTCTTGGTTCCGATCGCTTTGGGTTGGTTCCCGATCAATCCTACTTCTCATACTCGACCAGCCAATGACCTATTGCATGGACAGGATCTGCAGTTAGCCAACACAGCAAGGCATCATCCTAGTTGCCAACACAGTCAGAACCTCATATGAAGCATTAGAATTTCGGCTGCAGGCTTACTGCAGGCTACTATGGGTGTGATGCGCTCCGCAAGAGCTATGCCACAGATTAATTGCTGCCAAGAGATGCATGGCCTAAATACCTAAATCCACCCCCCGCTGTCTCAATCCGAAGTGATTTCAAAGCATGCCAAAACCCACATAATTCGGAAAGAGCCACAGACTGTTATCGTCGCCACATCTTGCAAGCTGATAAAAATGACTTTTGTGAGTGTCAATAAAAAACTTCGCACATCTAAGAATCAACTAAGTCAACTCATAGGAGCATCGAATGCTCGGATGGGAGAAATACCCTATCGCACTTCCACACTCTGTGCGTTGGGTAGATGATGTATACAACCTGCGGGAACGATTGGAACAGAATTGCGAGTCTTTATTCGTCAGTGAATCTTCTAAGATACAATTGGAAGTCTCCATCCAAGGAATGAGTACGCCCACTAAATCGCGTCAACCGACTTATACGCAACAACTAATAAATATATAGCGAAAACTGTCGATATATCAACGGTTACCTACTTGGAAGAGTTTTTAATGATGGGAGATGCAGTCGAAGATGTACGAACAAAGATTTTGTTAGTAACCCGAATCAAAACTATCAAATTTGGAGGACACTAATCGTGTTCAGCATAATATCTCAACGGAATGCCTGGACACGGCTTAAGATATCTTCTGAAATGTTTATGATGCTTTGCCATTTCTATCGGGTTTTCCCAAAATTTCTAGAGTGTGTATTCAGGTTTAGCGTAAAGACCTGCGGGAAAGAAGAGTATTTTAGCGGGGGGTGTTATCGTCTTGTGCACAAGGGCGAAAAACTTGAGAATACTACAAGTTCTGCGATTTTTCGTACGTTCGAGGTGAACAGCTGTCAGTACTCGATTCCTGACTACATTACAGAGATCGGTTACAATATACGCTATTTTGAAATGCACCATCGAGAGCTTGAAGACCCATGGTCTTGTCGCCAATGTTCCGTTTATCAAAATTACTGCCACCAGAGTAATGCCTCGACCTGGATTCTCATTCATATTCCGAAGGGAACCAGATGCCATCTGGAAAGACTCAATAGTGAGAGTGAAGGCTCGTCACAAAGTGATCATCCTATGGGCATGCATATGCATCTTTTACTTTCTTGCGAAACGAACTGGGGACCTTACATCGGCTATCTGGGCGACAAGCTCTCATTAATGGTAAGCTCACTTGCGCCTTTCCTAAAACATCTCGCGACTGAGGGCAAAACGTTCTTAAACAGTGAAAAATGCTAGTCATAACATTTATTAATTCAGATAACTCTAAAAGTACCAGGGTATGTCACCTCCAAAGAGCTACGCGGAATTCAATCTCGATATATCCGATAGCCAGAACTTAGCATCTCTACAGCGGAAACTTGAGAATGCTCGCTCATTACTGAGTACCAACCTTGATAACGCCTCAACTTTGTCAGAACACGCCGATGATATGGAACAACGGGGGGCAGTTTTACGTGAAACGAATGAGCGCTTTCAGTCAGAAGTCCGACAATACCAACTCAGGATAAGATGCCATATCCGTAATATAAAAAAACATATCAGTTTCTCGGAGAATATTCGTGTTCTGGTAAAGTCATATGCTTCATACTTCCTATACCCAAACCGAACCGGTCCTGGATAGCTAACAGGCCATACAGATCTTCAAAATTATGGATCTTCGAAATAACGAACTTCTTGCCAACAACACTTCATGGAGAGATATCGCTAAAGCGTCAGCTTCTGAGCAGATGATCTCCATAGCAAATAAATCTAAAGCGGATTCACAAAAGATTACAGTTTGCACCCTTATAGCGGTGATATATCTACCAATAAGCTTAGTGACAGTCAGTGTTCCCCCTCTTGATACATCGCGTTAGGGCTGGTTAAACTAATATATTGAGGCGTGGAAAACAGTCATTCTTTAGCACTCAGCTTCTCCAATACCCAGGAGAAGGTGCAAATATAGTGGTGAGAAAACAAACTTGGATTTATGTCGTTATTACTACGGGTCTCGTGGTATGTACATCAGTAATTGCGTATATTTGGAGGCGAAGGGAGAGAACTCTAATCCATACCCCAACGACAATTCGTGCTGTGGATTATGCGATTGTGTAAGACGTTTTCCACAACGATTTGTAGTAAAGTAATTTGAATTACTTCGACGGTTGAGGAACATTAATCTTTATTTTGTTGGCTTAAACCTCACAACGCGTTCGCGTATTTGGGAGATACCACGCAATCTTTGGAAATATGAGAGCTAAATTGTATCGTAGAATTTGCAGTGTTTTGTTTGCTTAATTTAATCATATTGGGTTCGGGCCAGGCATAAATATTAATACCTTCTCCTCGCTCTGTTGACCAATGATTCTACTGCTCTAGCTATGGACTACTGAGCCCTACGTTAGACTAGAATCATCCGGATTGGTGGGAACATTGCTGTTAACTCGGAGTTTAGCCCGGTAGCTTACAGCCCCCATCGACCGCCATCAGCCCCCATGCCGAGGTGGAGGCTTCATTTTGTTTTAATCATTCTGCATTCACTCTAAATAGAGTATGGCAGCCGAGGAAGAGGCCTGGCCTCAGTAGTGATACTCGGCATCGGGTATGATACTTAGTTTCGGGTGCGATACTCAGCATCCTCAAGTATTGTGTTCTCTCTGTAAGCCTATATTTTCTCTCTTTGCGCGCGCGTATATGCGTACAAGCATTCTGTGAATGGTACTCTCCGTGAAGTAACCAGTCAACTCACGGATTGTGAACGCACCGTGAAGCGACTAGGCTCCGTGAACTGACCGGTCAGCCCGCAGAGCCTACACACTCCGTGAGCTGACCAGTCACTTCGTTGAGGATACAGCCAATTGTAGGGGAATCGGTACAAAAACAAAGTTGTCTTTTCTCTGCTCGGCTGCATGACCAAATGTTGGTCTAATTAAGTCTGGGAGTATTGGTCTAATCTCAACAGGCTTCCCAACGGTCCGGGGCGACTGGCGTCTTTCAGGGCCCCGAATGACGGTCCCGTCCGGGGCATGCATTTCGGAGGCCTGGTCCGTCCCGGTACGGAATCTGAATACCTAGGGCCCGATATAGATGACTGTAGCTTTAGGATACGGTTTTAGGATACGAAGCTAGGGTCTATACGAACTCCAAATCCTGGATGCGTCTGAATGCTGCGGCTGGGTGCCTGAAGATGCAAGGGTCCACATGCAGACGGAAGCGGAGGAGCTACAGTTGTGAATGGAGGAGGCTTGGTAGTGAGCAGATGGTCTTGTTTGTTTGTATGTTATCATGATTGTATTATAGTATCGCCGTGCGCAGTGCGCAGAGCTAGACTGCAGGGCCCTACAGTCTTTTCGTCCGTGGCTCTGCTGCCCTAGTCCTAAACAGTCCTTAGTTTGCTTGCCCCGAAAAATGTCG
>Ga0307512_10002615_pt1 | contig 22305 bp, 35 predicted proteins | sample 14_EM_MG_FD_200267 | JGI IMG/M metagenome (GOLD analysis project Ga0307512, IMG submission 200267) | Populus trichocarpa ectomycorrhiza microbial communities from riparian zone in the Pacific Northwest, United States - 14_EM | ecosystem: Host-associated > Plants > Roots > Unclassified | place...
CGTCACGTCGGACATAGGTTCTTCAGCTTCATTTGTGGAGCTCGATGCTCCCGGATCCGCGACAGGCTCGCCATCGTCAGAGTCCACGAAAGTGTCCAAGCCTGCTCCCCTCGACCTGCCTAAGCCGCGTTCTCCGCCACCGCGCACAGCAACTCCTCATGCAAATCGTCCTCCCGAGCCGTTTCCGCGCCCAGATTCGAGGATGTCGCATGCGTATGATGTTGGGGACGAGAAGCCGGTACGATGGTGGACAGACTGGCTTTGCGGTTGCAACGAAGGGCCGGATCGAGGCGGCGAAGTCCAGGTACGCCACTGACGTTCTTTCTGCTAAGGATTCACTTACACATCTGGTGCTACAGGCTGGCCGGACAAACCCCCTCGAATGATCATGTCACCCCTCCTTCTCTGACTTGGAGATACAGTATGACGAACTATGACAATTATTCATGATACGATAGTATGTATACCTTAAAGCTCAGGACGATTCTCTCGGACATTGAATTTTGGTGCGCATAGTGGACGATTTCGTTCCTCCGAGTAATTCAATTATTGTACTTTATGATCGTTCGAATACAAACTTTACTTTCGTCCTGCGACGACCAAGTCATAACTGAAGTCACTGGGTAGTCAGCCTTGCTCCCCTTCTTACCGCAGATCACACTGTCGGGTGTGTCGGGTGACCCGATGCCTGACACAGACACAGACAGAGAGACAGACTGTGTGAAGATCTCAAGCCACCGCGTCACGGACTGGGCGCTGATCGATAGAGAAGTGGATCACAAGGGGACCAACTCGTCAGCGTTCCGTGACGGCGCGGCGCTCATCGCCCCGTCTCTTGCGACCATGACATGTCAACCCCTTTCCGGATTCGGCCATGCCGAGTTTACCGAGCCTTCCGACCAGCGCCAGGGACTTTACCGGCGGCGAAGAACAGAAATAATATGCGCGCCTCCGAAAACAACTCCCCCAGAACACGAATCCGTCCGCTTACCCATCCACCCACATGCCTGCCACCCGTACCGACGATACCGACACTGGCTGGCTTCAGGATACACATTGATGTCGCCCCGTGTGCTCACACAACACAACAGAGCAAGACACTGGTGACAGCACAGAGACCCCGTGTGAGACGTCGACCATTCTCGGACAAGGATGAGCGCCGGCACCCTGCTGCTGTTGAGGAAGCTCGTTACAGTATAGTAGGGCCCGATTTACGAGAGCGAGAGTGATGCTGGTGGTAGTGGCGGCCAGCATTGCAACACGTGGTCTCAATTTGTTTTTTTACAGTATTGCTATCTACCTATGAGGTGACGGCGTGCGATGAACTTCCGAACTTGGGGGAAGAGTCTCGAGAGATCTGTCAGTCAGTCCCATTCATGTCAACTTGCCCCTTTAACTATTCTGTCCACCAGCGTAATGCCGTGACACGTCTATACCACTACAGTACCAATCTCGTCGTTTATGGGCTCCATATCTTTGTCCTACTAGTTGTGGGGTCCAAAAAAAAGGGACTCGGAGATTTCGGAAATCCCAGGCCAATCCTCGTCTGAATTTGTCCACTTGGTGGATTCATCTTCAAGCGCTGATGTGGTGCTCATGGCGCTCATAGTCTTCTCTTTTCTGTTAGTTGTCTCACTGTCCCCCAAGCCCTATATAACAGGTGTCAGAGGTAAGGCAACTGTGAGTCCGACCTTGCACCGCCAACATGGACTTTCCCTCCCCATCTCTCATTTCGCTCTACGCGACCATCTTGGCTTCATCCAGGCTCCCTGCTTCTGAGTCTGTCCAGGATGGGCTCTCTCTTTAAGCTCCACCGCCTGCGTGGTGCAAAGTGTACACTCAATGTGTTCTGCAAATAGGCCTTGCAGGACTGATTGAATGTAGAATTTGCACCCTGGAAAGTATGTGGGGACAGATGCAAGTAACAGCATGACTAGAAGTCCTAGAAAAAACGTGGCACCGTCTGGCTTCGCTAGGATGGCTATCACCCGTGACCCTAGTGATGCTAGCAGAAACCATTTTACTCATGCCCGGCCCTGGCGTTTCGTTGGATATGTACACATCACCCGACCAGTGTCCCATCGATGCAACTTGAAAAGAGGATACAGTACTCAGAATTCGGAGCCTATGTCTCGCAATGAAACTGATATGCCTGCCCTCACAGAAAATGTTCCGATATCGCCGCATCCGAACGAGGTTGGCACCGCGGCTAATTGAGGCATTTAACTTTAACGTCAACTATAAGGGTCTCATGTTAAACAAAAATATTTAGGCATCATAGTAGCCGATGTTTATCAATCATCATTCCAGCTCCGAAGACATTCGTGTGTACGCCAGATTTGAGGAAGATCCAGCATATAAAGGCCTGACGTCAGCCCCGTGCTCGTCCGAAACCGCGGCCCCAACATGACGCTCCTGAATGACAACAACGCTCTACTTCGTGCTGGTCCAGGTAACGTTCCTGCGGGAGAATGAGGAGTCAGAAAGGTGAGACGCTAAGGTGATAGGTAGTATCACGCACCTCGTCAAATTTCACCACCCTCTCCATGCTCTCCACGTCTGTGGGTGCTGGGACCTGGCAAGTCGGATCGGCGTGATAATGTTGTCCATTCCTTCCCGTTCTTCTCGGATGCACCAACTAGCGAGCGAGAGATATGGCGGCCCATCGAAAAGAACGGAATGGAAAGGCCATCTGCAAAATTGCGAACATGGATAGGCGTCCTCGAAAACGGAAAGGGGACGACATACGAATAAGGATAGAGCCAAGGACGACGAAGGAGAGGATAGGCTGGAGCGCGGTGGCAAGTAGATCTTGTTGCGATAATGGTGGGTTACGCGGTACCTCGAGGCGGGTTTGGGCATAATTACAGATGAAGACGGCACTTACGCCAATCTGGAACGGAGAATCAGTTGAGTGGAAGAATTCGTACTTCGTAAAGAACCGACAGGTCCAAAATGACCACATAAAAGTGCATCGCGCCAGTTCTCCACCTCGGGTAGGAATTTGTATAGAACGAGGAGGAAGGGTATTCGGCGTAGGGCCAGTATGGCCAGCATAAGTAATACAAGCCGCCAAGGTGATATCCCAAGCTCGGGGATATGAAATTGATCGAATGGAAGCCATGCTCCGATATATATAAAGCTGGCGCAGTTGAGGAAGAGGTCAAGGACATTGGAGAACGAATCGCCTTTAGTCTGTTCTTTGAAATCACCATCCCACGCGATCGCACAACCTACACGTAGGGGTGAGTGGAGAAACAGACCACTACGAGGGGTAAACGCACCAGCGGCAAATGCGGCAAGGAGGTCATCATTTCCGAGTGAGTTGGTGACACCGACCGTAAACAACGCAAGTGCGATGTATTGCGCAATGTACGATTCCCGATTGATGAATTTTTTCTTATGAGCATATCTCAACAAACGGGAAAATGAGACTCCTATAACCCGCTCAGTCTCAAGGCGTCTCAAGGCGCTTCAGTACAAGTAGGCATCGTACCGATGATGCTGCCAATAATAGTCCCTAGAATTACTTGGTCTAGGTATCCCGAGAAATTAGTGCGAACAAAAGGAAGGCGTGAGTCATCTACACACATAAACAACTGATAACAATCCATTTCTCGAAAGCTATTGCAGGCGAAGCCTCCGTTGTGAGATATATGGCGATGCTGAGGAAAGGATATGCAAGTCCATCGTTCGCAGCGGACTCGGCTATGAGAAGGTGGCGAATCTTCTCAGGTGGATATTTCGAGGCAAATTCACCACCTTCGGAAGTCTGAATGAATTACAAAGACTGAATGATCCCTACCACTGACCGACAACAGCAGCGCTGATAATTGGGTCTGTAGGAGTTACGCATGCCGAGATGACCAGTGAGGATATAAAGTTCAGTTTGGGGAAAAGGATGCGGATAAATGCTTGCAGAAAGGAGAAACAAGGATAAGAGGTGTGCCACTGGTCATTGCGCTGGTTCACGCACCCGCTGAGACAAGCCATCCAAATGCCATAGTAGGGACAACCATGATGAGCAAACTCTTCGCGTGTCTAGCCATGTAAGCTCTGGGCAAGTGTTCTATGCCTATGGCAAAAAGACCAATTCCAAGCACGATCCGCATGATCTCCCGTGTGAGAGTATCTGTGATGCCCGTCCACGAACGCGGGTCGAAAATTCCAAGGACATGAGGTCCTATAAAGATGCCAAATATTGTTCCGAGGGCAACTTCATTCGTGTAAAGCTGTCCATAGCGATTAATGATTGGGATCGATCGAAGCGGTATCTTTGTATCTGACCCTCTCTTTTATGACCAAGGCTATCAGGTTGTACTTTACAGCAATTAGATGGCCCAGCACGCGTGAGGAGTACAATATAAGACCCACGGCGACCACGAAACCACCTAGGAGGACATATGCCACGCTGACGGACGAGCTCTGTTGGTGGGTGGGGTTCGCCACGATGGAGTCGAATAGTGGAAGAAAACGGTACGAACACCCAGGAATTGCCAAGGCATGGATGGGTCGAAGGTGAGTGAAGTCGGGGTCGTTGGGTGAGGTTCAGAGATGGGGGTGTAAGACGGGTTTTTGCACCCCCTAAGACCTTAAGTACCCGGAGGGGTGCGCAAACCTCACCGCGACCTTCAGTTCTCCATTGCCTTACACGTGTCGTTGAGCTGAAGTGATCGACAAGAAGCGCAAGCGACTTCAAGAGGCATAATGCATAAAGAGCGGAAAGTTGGAAGCGAGGAAGTCCTGCTGAAATGGGGGACGGGATACGAGAGGCGGAAATAGGGAGTAGGAATCGAGGAAAAAAGGGAAGTTCGATGCATAGAAGCCATCAGCAAACGTGTCCTATGACTGGGGGTATTACTGGACTACGCACCTTTAATCAAACCAGTGAGCCGGTTTCGATCCGGCGCAATCAGATTGTCATGCTCTAAGTCAACGGATCTGGAGCCGTAATATAACTGCCGCCAGAGTAAGTAACCTGATGCCAAAAGACATACCATGTAGAAGCAATAACCAGAGTGGATATCCAGTGCTTGAAAACATAACCTGACACTAAGACGCGTGTCATAATCGAAGTTTTGAGCTCTAGGACCCCGTAGTGATAGACACCGTATCTGGAGGTCGTGTTGGAGGGTGCAGCCTGCAAATGGTGCAACCGTGTGGCAACGTCATGGTGTGCCACCACAGTGGGGCCACAGCCACATCTCACACAACCTCAAACCAGCAGGGACTTCAACGTCACTTTTTCTTTGTGCCTGGGCGGCCTCACACAACTTTTCGTTTAAGACCCACTTCACTGGACAACTACTTGACCCCATGTGGCAACTCCTGACCACTTTTTTTTTGTCTTGGACTGACGCCTGGCCCGGGCTCTGTGAGTGCTCTGTGTAGCTCCTTTCTTTTCTTGCTCAAATACAAACTCCACTTCCGTCCCGCGAAGAGTCAAACCCAGGTTGCTGGCGGAAAATCCACCTTATTTTTGCTACTGCCAGTGTCTCACTCCGCGAGCTGACTATTGCGCGGCTCTGATATGATTTGATATTGTCATTGGCTTGGCTTGAAATATATGACGACATTGGAGTGTTACGGCTCTCTCAAGCCACCGGATCACGTACTGATCGTGATAGATGCGGACTACAAGGATCTGGAGCATTTCCATCACTCCTCAGCGTCCCGTAGCGCCGCCGGTGACAGAACCCATGACCCGTCTCCCGAAATGCCTGGCATTTATCATACCTCTCATCCGAAGCTGGACTCCGAGTCAGCCCTATTGGGCCTTCTGACCTCGCGAGTCGCGTCATCTTCATCTCCTAGTCTTTGTCGCCGAAGGACATGGGACATGAGTCGTCACATGACATGAACCCGTCCGTCCTCGTATTCCTCTTGTTTCTCCTCGTTCCTTCTGAATAAAGCTACCTCCACCATGGTATATACCACAGGGCATCTTAGTGAGTCTGCGGCTCGTGCAGGTGGTGTCAACGCTGGCCTCGGGGCGGCCTACTCACAAAACGCAGTACCGTGACAGTATACGCGCAGCACGTCAAACCCCAGCGCGTGCCGCGGGAAGATCAATTTTCGTGCAGCACGGGGTATGACAATCGCGAGGCTGAGATAACCCATGTATCGATATCGTTTAGACCATCCCGTTGAGAGGCTAGAGCTGGCTCGTACTTTGATGAAGGGCCCGCCAGTGGAGAGGATGACGAACTTTATGAGCGTGATGCCAAAGAGTCTCGCTGTATGTGTACTATACCACCCAATCACCCGGCCATCAGTCCGTCGATGGAAAAGAGAGTACTGTTCTAATTTTAGAGTTGGTATCGCCGATTATGACGCAGCGCCGACCTCCTGCCTCCGTTATGCTCGGTCTGGCCTGTCGACCTACCCGAATACCTTCACTCAGCGGTCGCAATATTAATGGCAGCAGCTGAGGTAACTGAGTCAACCAAATAAAGATGGGTGTCACTAGGAATGAAGAAAGCCTCTGAACTACTATCTGGATTAGTAGATAAGATCATTCTGGCTTACCATGCTAATCCAAGCGAACATGAGAACTCTGCTACACTCTGCATCGCAACACGCAGTCCGACTCCGTTTAAGTAGGACTGACTCCTTTAACATCAAGTTCGATCCGACCACTGGCATAGCCCGCCAGACGTGCCAAGTGCAAAGCCAGGGGACGAAGCGACACACGGGCGACTACGAACGCCACGTCACTCAAGATCAAGACCACCGGCGCTCACCGCTCACCGCTCAACTTTCAGTCTCCACAACTTGAAAGTCTCCTGGCGCGTCAACACCGCGCTCGCATACAATCTCTTTAACATTACAGGCACATCTCAACGTTGGTTAGTTCCAAGGGGGTAGAATGCGGAGTTGTTAGGACCTATGTTCTTGTATTCACAGTAGTTAGGATGTAGTTCACGAAGTGCTACATGAGGTTCTGCACGCCGAAGAGCACGGTAATGGACTTTAAAAAAAGCATTTGATGAATGGGTCATCACGCGACTTTAATTTACAAGAGTAGAACGTCTAGCCTGGACGTAAAACTGAACAATCGCTCGTATTTTTTCCTGTTCCTAGCAATCGGTAGATCCAAAGGTACAAAGGTGAGTTTAGTTGCATATTGGAGTAAGAAAGAGGGCATAGTCCCTGGCTATCAATCATAAATCCTTCTTTGGAATCATTCAAATGTGTACGCCACATCCGAGGAAGTTCCGGTACAAGAGCTGACGTCAGCTATCGCTTCGGGCTGTTCCAGCCTCGTCGGAAAGTGTAACCTCGACAGGCTCCTCTATGACAACACTTCTCTGCCTAGTGCTGGTTCTTGAAACCTTCAGGTGGATGGATGGGTCAGAAAGGTGAGGTAACACGACAAACGACAGCACACACATCAATTCTCACTGTTCTCTTCGCAATCTTGACTTCCTTGGATATTGAGTCCGGCAGGTCGGATTGGCTTGCCCGCATTTGCCATTCCCGTCGGGTCTCCTCCTCGGCAACGGCAACACTCCCATTTTCGCTTGCGACGGCAACGCGCTCCGTATCGACTTGGGGCGTATCACGGCGCACCCATAAGAGCCAGTCCGGTTGATCGACAACTAACGAGCGAGAGATGGTTATGGTCCGGCGGCCTACAGAAAAGAATGGAATGGAAAGGCCGTCTACAAAGGATGCTAACATGGATATGCGTTCTCAAATGGATAAAAGACGTCATACGAGTAAGGATAGAGCCAAGGACGACGAAAGATACGATGGGCTGGAGAGCAGTGGCGAGCAAATCTTCTTGGGACAACGGGGGGCTTTGAGGTGCTTCAAGGCGGGTTTGGGCAAGCGTACAGATGAACACAGCGCCGACGCCAATCTAAAGAAAGGAATCAGTTGAGCGGAAAAGTTCTACTCGACAAACTGACAGGGCCGAAGTGTCCACAGAAAAGCGCCTCGCGCCAATTCGACACCTCTGGCATCAGTTTATATAGAATAAGGAGGGAGGGTATTCGGCGCAGAACCAGTATGGCTAGCATGAGCCATACAAGTCGCCAAGGCGTTATACCAAGCTCAGGGATATGAAATTGATCGAACGGAAGCCACGCTCCGATATAGATAAAGCAGGCGCAGTTGAGGACAAGGTCGAGGATGGTGGAGAATGAATCGTCTTCAGTCTGTTCGTTGAAATGGCCATCCCAAGAAATCGCACTACCTGCATGTAAGGATGAGCAGGAAAACACAACATGGCGAGGATCAAACACACCAGCAGCAAATGCAGCAAGAAGGTCATCGTTCCCGAGTGAGTTGGTGACACCAACCGTAAACAACGCAAGTGCGATGTATTGTGCGATGTACGACTCCCGATCGATGAAACCTTTCCGATGAGCATATCTCATCAAACGAGAAAATAAGACTCCTGTAAGATCGCTCAGATGAGGCATCTCAAGCACAGGAAAGTTTCGCACCGATAATAGCGCCAAGCGTAGTCCCCAGGATCACTTGGTCTGGGTGCCCCGAGAAATTAGTGCCAGCAAACGAAAGGTACGAATTGTCCACAAACATAACCAGCTGATAACAACCCATTTCTCAAAAGCTGTTTCACGCGAAGCCTCCGTTGTGAGATATATTGCGATGCCGAGGAAGGGGTATGCGAGTCCATCGTTCGAAGCGGACTCGGCCACGAGAAGTCGGCGAATGGGGAGGGGGACATTCATCACGGCGAATTTTCCACCTTCATGATAAGAATGTCTGAACGGTTTGCAAAGATTCTCGATTATCCCTGTTACTAACCGATAACGGCGGCGCTGATAATTGGGTCTGTAGGAGTTAAGCAGGCGGAGATAACGAGCGAGGAAACAAAATCTAGCTTTGGGAAAAGGATGTGGATGAACGCTTGCGAAAGGAGAACGAAGATGAGAGGTTTTTGCTACTCGTGATTGCGCTGGTTAACCTACTTGCCGAGATAAGCCATCCAAAGGCCATGGTAGGAACAACCATGATGAGCAAACTCTTCGCGTGGTCGGCCATGTATCTAGTGGGCAGTTCCACGCCTATGGCAAAAAGACCAGTCGCAAGCACGACCCGCATGATCTCTCGTGTGAGAATATCCGTTACGCCCGTCCAAGAGCGCGGATTGAAAATTCCCAAGACATGAGGTCCCAAAAGAATACCAAAGGTTGTTCCGAGGGCAACTTCATTCATATACAGCTGTCCTAGCGATCAATGATCCGAAGACCTACGGGCGTTCTTGGTATCTTACCCTTTCTTTTATGACCAAGGATATCAGGTTATACTTTATAGCAGTTAGATGGCTCCGTATCCTAGAAGAGCACATGACATACTGCGACCACGAATCCGCCCAAGAGGGTATATGCCACGCTGACAGACGATGTCTGTTGATGGGAGGGCTTGATACAAAAGGGTAAAACAATGGGAAAGAACTGTACGAACATCGAGGAATTCCCAAGGCATGGATGGATCTAGGATGATGGACTCGGTGTTGTTAGATCGATGAAGCCCAGAGATGTGGGATATCAAGCGGATATTTGCACCACCCAGGAACGTGAGAAGCTAGACGGATGTGTAAACCTCACTGTTTGTCTCACGCCTGTGGTTGGATTATGCCGTTCTGAGTCGTTTCGCTCTGAGGCGAGGATGTGCTACGACTTGAAGGCTGAGGACTGTTGAAGTGGGCGCACATGGGGATTTATATGCGACTCACTCATCACGTGATTATACCTCTTCGAGTCCCGAACTGCGCCTACCGCGCTGTCCATCCCATCACCAGCACATATTTTCAGCTGTTGTCTGGGAATATGGCATTTTCCAAAGAAAAAAAAAACGGGCACAAAAGCAAATTTCTCATAGCGACAGGTGTTGGTTTATACATGAACGATCACACAAGTTACAGAATTCATCCAACTTTGCATACGGTCAAATGGGTGCCAATTAGACCTGATGGTAATGGGTTAGAATACAAACACGGATCTGGCATAAGCAGCCTTACTGGACAAGAATAAGAGGTTACGCTGAGCATCGTGTGCAACTGACGTTATCGCAGAGGTCTGCGTTCCGTCGTCCTCAAATGCCTACACACGAATTTGTATGAGCCTACACCTTTTCACCCCGAAAGATGGCGCGTCGTACCTTCTCAACTTTCAGCTTTTCCCCAAAGAACGCCTGACTCCCAATGTTTTTCGTGACCCTGAGAGCAGACGAAGGTGCGACTTTCTTCGGGTCATGATACGCAGCGAGCCACGGAAATGCAGTGAGTCCTGCCGCCCATAACGCCCCGTTTGTATCGATGGAGAGATTGTCCACGATACGATCTGTGGTCGAAAGAAAATGTCTTCGGATCCCAAGCAACACAAATTTTCATCGACGTACCTAGGGCAATGACATCCGTCAATACAAGGGACTGGTCATTTTGTTCCTCAAAGACGCGTATCTGGCCAGACTTGGAACTGCCGACGTATACAGTGCCATTTTGGGCCCGCGCAATACCATTGCTACCATGCAAGCCAGAAGCAACAACCCTGCACCCATTGTCGATATGACAGTACCCTACCGAGGTCCGTGCTAATCCCAAGAACTCGAGATACCTGGTCTGCGGAAATAAAGTTTACGAACGTCACAAAATACCGAATGCCATCCCAACATGCCGCGACTTACAAAGCCGACTTTGACGCCGTGGTCATTGGTGAAGTAGAAGCTTCTCCCATCCGAAGCGCCAACGATATCATTGGGTGTGTTGATTACCGGACTCTCGACGGTCTTCAGATGGGTGAGTATGTTCCCACCAATTGTGGCCTCGAATATTTCCACGACGGAATCGGCGCCAGTCAACTTCCCGGGACCCCGAACAGGTTTTCGATGGTTGACTGCGTAGACGAAAAGCTGGCTTGGGTTCGAAGCTGATGGTACGACATCTAAACCATGTGAAGAGTACCCCTGGGGAGTTGGGAAACCCGAGAAAATGAGGCGCGTCACAGCGCCTGTCGCTGGATCATATTTCGCTATGTAATCGTCGAAAGCCACGTCCTCGTCAAAGACCCCCAAAGCTGGGACCCAGCGCCGGCGTTTTTCTGGCGTGGAGCAGGCAAGATAAAGCAGGCCGCTGGGCGGGTGCAGCACGATCTCTGCGGAGAGTGAAGGCGGGTTACTAGGTCAAAAAATGAAACCACTTGGTCGTGACGTACTTTCGCAAGCTTGTAGTGCCTCTACCTTCTTGCAGTTCGCGTTACCTATGGGCTCGATTTTCTGCCATACACCGAACCCAGACAAGACGGCCTTCAAGGAGAGCTCATAGTACACGGCGAGAAGGATGGCTAACAACGCAAGAAACGTGAACCCAGAGGAGGCCATGGTGGTTGGCCGCCAAGAGTAAATTTTCGTAATGTGTGGGCGCTTTAATTGGTTGGTAAGTCGGAACGGAACAGAGAATGGGGTTGCTGTACGGTATTGACTCGGAGAATACGTGGCACACCGTAACGCAACATTGCTGACATGCTTCCATGAATTGATGAAGGCCGCGCCGATGACCCACTGGCAAAGACTACACCTAAGTTGGATCGTGGGATTGAAGGTCGCCAAAATCCCCACCATTCTCTCCAGATACTCAGAGTCAATAGAGAAGCTCAAATAACAGCTTTATTTCAGAAGCTGCGGTGGAAGGACGGAGGAGGATGCAAAGTGTTTAACTTCAAGTCAAATTTCGGAATGTAGTGCGGTGTCATCGCACATTCCGAACTATTCTGAATGTCTGGCCGTGATGATGACCCACGCTTTTAGAATATGTATCTTGACGTCATTGTACGAACCCCAGCGACCACGATCAAGATCACGCACAGAGCAGATCTTAGTCTATTTCCTTAAGGAGAGGGAGTGGACGAGGACACGATTAGCCCGAGTAAGCCATTGCGAAATCCGTCTCCGTGCTCTGATTGCTTTATATTTACTCTCGCAAACCAGGTTCAATCGCACCTGAATGGCTTGAACAACAAAGTACAGGAACCCATTGACTGAGCACTCATCTAAATGTATATCATGGTCGATGAGGGCAACGTGGTAGAATTTTGGGAGTACTACAGAAAATCTCTGGGTAAACCATAACCATCCACTAATACTGCTTCTTTCCTGCTGCTAACTGAAGGTGCGCACTGTGCTCGTCGTAGGGGAATTTCGAAGGAGGAATCTCACGCCAGAGGTCAGGTGTAAGGAAGGCATAAGTCTTCGTGATCTATCTAGTCGTCAGAAAAAACGCGAGAGCTCATAAGTTCGGCTACGTACAGCAGCGAATGTTGCTTTTAAGAAATTGCCCATTGTTGCTGTCGAACCCTTTGATTGCGTATAGCAATCGGAGACACCAGCCAGCTCAAGAATTCGTTTTGATGCAGGGGCAGCGACGATTCCTGTCCCACGGGGTGCTGGTATGAGCCGGCACATGACAGAGCCGACCTTTCCGCTGACTTTGGAGGGTACAGTATGCGGTGCGCCGAGGTTGGCACCCCAATAACCACGACGAACTGGGATAACTGAAAGCTTGGCAAGGATGATTGCACCACGGATAGCCGTCGCGACTTCCTTTGCGCACTTGACACCAAGACCGACATGGCCATCGAAGTCACCGATAGCAACAAAAGCCTTGAAACGTGTGCGCTGACCAGCACGAGTCTGTTTCTGTACGGGCATAATCTTCATGACTTCGTCCTTGAGGTTGGGGAGGAAGAAGTCGACAATTTGGAACTCTTTCACTGGGAGAGAGAAGAGATAGATCTCTTCCATCGATTTGATCTTGCCGTCCTTCACAAGACGACCGAGTTTGGTGACCGGGACCCTTAAATAGCCATTGTGAGTCCTAATCGTGCAGGAACCCGGCGAAGGAATGCGTACCACTCTTTCTCCTCGTCTTTGCGAGGACCACGACGACCTCCTCGACCGCGCCGGCCACGGTCACCACCGCGCCCTCGTCCGAATCCTCCACGTCCTCGCCCAGAGTCGGCCATTTATGTTGAGATAGGGAAGTACTGATAACGGAAGTGAGACCATTAGACGCTATGCTGAGCGGGTAGGATGGGTGGGAGTGTTATCTGGGCAAAATGAATCCATCCACCGATGCGAAATGCTAAGGGCAGCTCGATCCATCGAATATATCATGATAACAACTCCACGAACACTGCCTAGACACGTAGGATAATTGAAAGCGACATTGTACTCACGTTTTGAGGTTCTGAGATGTCGAGCTCGTCCGTCAGCTGTGGTTGGACGATTTGGTAGTAGGCCTGGGCTTCAGCCACAGCGTGATTCACGTGATGTGACATGAGACGTGACTCTTGCGTCATGAGGAAAAACGACCCCGGACACCAGAGCGACCACAAGGTCCGGTCCGAGGATTCGAATTTTTGATGTTTTCTCAAGACTTATGTACTCTGTGTTGTTCGATATACGCCTCGTGTGTACCGTGCGGCAGCAGAGTGTCTCAGATAGGAGTGTGATAGGAGTGCTGATCGTGATTCTTGTGATCCTTATAAAAGATGCAAAGAGTGGGCGTAGGCGGTGGTCTTATAAATATCGGGCAGGTGACTGTGCCTGACGCACAGCTCCTTGTCCCCGACCCATCGATTTCCCGGCTCACTCAGCAAGCCTTAAACACTGTACGCCCTTGCCCAGGTCAACTCAAACCAATAACACATCTATCTAATCGCTTTCTTCCTTCAGACAAAAAACCACGCTCTACTTACCCGATCAAGTTGGCAAACCATGTCGAATTCCACTTTGAATTTAAACAAACCCATATCTAGTCCTTGCCCCACGTACGTTTGGTCTTACGACCAAATTGTTGTCTCATCGGCTGAACTTTTTTTTTTCGCTGTCTCTAGCAACGGCCGTCAGACCGTTGGAGATGGGGCATTCTATGTTGACGCAGCGCCTAGTGTGCTCGCGATTTGTCAAGTCCAGGGCGAAGAAGAAATGTACTATTATTCGACCACATTCTCTGGTGGAGGGCCGGAGGTATGCACTTCTATTTTTGTTATACTCATCGGGAATCACCTAATTTCTCTTAGTGGCGGTTTTGACGTACCGAGGTCAAAATGCCTTCCTGACGGAGGGTCGTCGGACTGTGTGACAGGCAGTCCGGCGTTGAAATATGCCTCAGCTTATGATCATTCTTTCTATTCTTCTTCATTGAGTTCCAAAGACCCTCGGTGCAATCTTCGTCAAAACCTGGTCTACCCGCACACACCACCTACCTCCGCAGGAGATGTCGTTACATTCCCTCCTAGTTCCATGGGGCCACAGCCCATCCGTGGTGCACCAAGGGCTGAGAGCTTTTCCCATGGCCTTGCCACCCCGCCCTTGACGCCAGATGATTTCATCGAAGATGTGTCTGTTAAATCAAACGACGATGCGCTTGAGTTGCTGATGACCTTGTTCCCAAATGATGCAATGACGGCATTACCGTACGCGAAGAGTGTCTCAATCTCCTCTCCGGAGATGGGAACATCCTTTGATGGTGTAGTGCTTGAGTTGCCTGGTGGACCCAAAACCTTCTACGTCGATGGCAAAAGTGCAGAGATCGTCAATGTGCGCGAAAGGTGCGCGAGTTTTTAGCTCCTACAAGCTGTCTTACTCATTGACCCCCCCAGTATCGTCGCGCTCTTGGATCTCGCCGATGAGCACCTCCAATGCTCTGCACTCGTAATCGCCCTCGAGAAGGATTCGCCAGCCCTCAGTGGCCTATTACATGCCCTCATGTACGTTGGAGGCACCGTTGTTACCAAGCCCGACTTCCCTGTGCACCCCGCCTACGTTTTGGTCGGTTTGGAGATTTAGCAACATGTTGACATGGCTGTGATTCCGCGGGATGGAATGACTATGATTATTTGTTCTGGGCTCCACCCTCTTACATCGCCATGTCTCATATGTCAGACTCTTTACTAATCTCTATCTCTTTTCCTCTAAATTAAATATGACAAGTTTTGCTATTGACGCTGTAACCGAGTCTTTGTTCACCGTTCCATTCCATGAACCCGGCGACAAGCGATAACATTCGCTTATGGCAAATGTGCGGTCTGCTGCAGACCGAGCGCCTGTTTCCTTGCTTGCGCATTGTGCATTGATATGGGTTTCTTCGGAAGCCTCGTTCGTGGCCTACTCAAGGCTTTCTGCGTCCCATCCCGGCAGGAGGCACAGGAACCCGTATATCCCGTCGCCGGGAAGCCTCCGTCCCCGTACACCCAGCAGGTTCAACAGCCAGGAGGCTACTCAGCTCAATACCAGTATCCTCCCCAACAGCAATGGCCCCCCCCGCAGCAACCCTCCGAACCTACTTATTCTTCGCAGCAGCGGCCGCAACATCCTCGCCCACATAAACCACACCACGGCCACGGATCTCATGCCCAAGCACAAAGTCAAGGACCTCCTCAAAGGCCATCTTCCGTGCCATCCCCGCCACCGCCTGCTACGTCTCAGAATCAATGGACGTCGCCACGGCCACAACAGCCGCAGGTTGTGCATCCGACCTCCCCACATCCTCCGCATGGTCGAGTTGTGCGTCACATGGCTTTTCCTCTCCCTCACCTAAAGAAAGGGGGGGTCTGTAGGCTTGTGCTGACTTTTTGACCGCACATCGCAGGACCAGAACCTCATCAACTCCCAGAATGAACATTACGTGTCTCTCCGTGAGCGCGCGAACCGAGAGGGTGACGCGATGGCGCGCGCGTTCGAACAGAGCCATGCGGCGTATGCGCGCAAGGATGGGGCGGCTGCCAAGGAGCTCTCGAATGAAGGCAAGGCGCATCAGAGGGAGATGGCGCGCCTGAATGCTGAAGCGAGTGCGTGGATATTCCGTGGTGAGTACTGCATGCTTTTGATTCCACTGTTTTAGTGCTCGCGGATTCACGTAAACGCGTCGTTCGTAGAGAACAATCATGTAGGTGTACTTCTTTTTGTCCTGGCCAAAACATTCGTCTAGATGACGTGTCCGGCAACGTGCGTTCAGGACTCCAAGCCGGGGGAAGTTGATCTACATGGACTCCATGTCAAGGAAGCCATCGAGTACACTGACCGAAGCATTGCGGAAGCACGGGCGCGAGGCGATAAGGAGATACACCTAATCGTCGGTTCGTATAGTCCATTTGAGAAAGGATCAGCGACAGACCTTTTTGCGTCTGTTACATAGGGAAGGGCATCCACTCTCTGAACCATGCCGCGAAGCTTAAGCCAGCTATTGAGGAGCTCATGCAGAAGTAGGTCCTCGCAAGTTGTGTGCGATGTATTTGTCTCATTCACCTCGTTTAGGCATGACCTGGCTGCAGCGATCGATCCCCAGAACTCAGGTGTCTTGATCGTGCAGCTGGACGGCGGGACAACTGCTGAACAGGCACGGGATCGAGGCGGGGTGGTGCTGGGGCCGGACGACATCACACGGAGACTCGACAGGCAGAATGGAGACTGTGTTATCATGTAGCTTATCTTACTGCGCTGATGCCCGACTGTAGGTCAATCTTATCATAGCAATCTAGAACGCGTCGATTGATACACTACATTATGCATTTATAGCTCGTGCATCGGTCTCTTGTATGTCCTGACGTATATGTGCGGTTCATGTAATATGATACGTGAAGGAACACAACGAGGTTTGATTATCAGCTGCAACGTTTGTATGTTATGTGATTGTTGTATTACGAGGGTGTTACAATCAAAAGTACCTAAAATAGACTCCCAACAATACAATATAGAACGACGCCACAACGGGCATTTTCTAGCAAGCAATGTCCCCAACGACCATCATGGGGGCAGTTTGAGTGAGTCACCTATCCCACCAACTTGTAGGGTGCGTATAGTGTTGCGTCGCGCATGTCAATGCCGCCATTTTAATTCCAGTCTCACCACAGGATCGATTATCGAAGACAAGCAAGGCCAATCATGAATAGTGCGGGTTGCACAGGGAACTAAGGCTTGGAAACAACAGTGTCTCCAACATACATGAGGGCGTGCAGTACGCCACTGAGGGCTGGCGAACCCTTTTCGAGGGCGGTCAGCGCCTACCCAAGGGCGCGACGCTACTGAGGATCAATGAATGAGTCTGCTGCACATTAGGCGCCTGCCTGTAACAGGCAGGCGCCTAGTGTCCTTGCTCGTGGATTGTGCATCCTATGGGCTTCATCGGAAGCCTCGTTCGTGGCCTACGCAAGGCTTTCCGTGTCTCACCTCCCCAGCAGGATGCACGGGAACTCGAACCTACTTATTCGCAGCAGCAGCCGCCACCGCTGCCACCACGTCCTCGCCCACCGAAACCACGCCACAACCATGGATCTCATGCCCAAGGACAAAGTCAAGGGTCATATTCAGTGTCATCCCTGTCGCAGCCGCCGCCACCGCCGCTGCCGCCACGTCCTTGCCTACATAAAACACAACAGGGCCATGGACCTCATGCCCAAGGGCAAAGTCAAGGAACTTCTCAAGGGCGATCTTCAGTGCCATCCTTGCCACTGCCGCCGCCACTGCCGCCACGACCTTACCCACATAAGCCACACCAGGGCCCTACCCTGTTAATCAGTGAGTCCAGGGATTCTGAGTGGGATTTTTCAACAGAAAGCAAGGCATGGTACGCATTAAAGCAATCTCATGCCCAAGGACAAAGTCAAGGACCTTCTCGAGGGCCGTCTTCGGTGCCATCCCTGCCACAGCCGCCGCCACAGCCACCACTTCCTTACCAACATAAACCACACCAGGGCCCTACCCTGTTAATCAGTGAGTCCAGGGATTCTGAGTGGGATTTTTCAACAGAAAGCAAGGCATGGCACGCACTAAAGCGATCTCATGCTCAAGGACAAAGTCAAGGACCTTCTCAAGGGCCATCCGATTCTTCAGTGCCATCCCTGCCACTGCCGCCGCCACTGCCGCCACGTCCTTGCCCACATAAACCACACCATGGCCATGGGTCTCATGCCCAAGGACGAAGTCAAGGATCTTCTCAAGGGCCATCCGAGTCTTCAGTGCCGTCCCTGCTGCCGCTGCCACCACGTTCTTGCCTACATAAACCATACAATGGCCATGGATCTCATGCCCAAGGACAAAGTCAAGGACCTTCTCAAGGACCATCTTCAGTGCCGTCCCTGCTGCCGCTGCCACCACGTCCTTGCTTACATAAACCATACAATGGTCATGGATCTCATCCCCAAGGACAAAGTCAAGAACCTTCTCAAGGACCATCTTCAGTGCCACCCCTGCCGCTGCCGCCACGTTCTTGCCCATATAAACCACACCACAGCCATGAATATCATGTTCAAGGACAAAGTGAAGGACCATCTCAAGGGCCATATACAGCGCCATCCCCGCCACCACCTGCTTCGCCCCAGAATCAGTGGACGTCGCCACAGCCACAGCCGCCACAGGCTGTGCACCCAACCTCCCCCCGTCCTCCGCACGGTCGAGTTGTACGTCACACGCCTTTTTCTCTCCCCCACTCAAAGAAAGAAAGGGGGAGTGCCCGTAGGCCTTTTCTGACGCTGGCCGCACATTGCAGGACCAGAAAGTCGTCAATTCTCAGAATGAACATTACGTGTCACTGCGCGAGCGCGCGAACCAAGAGGGAGATGCGATGGCACGCGCGTTCGACCAGAGCCATGAAGCGTATGCGCGCAAAGACGGGGTGGCTGCCAAGGAGCTCTCGAACGAGGGCAAGGCGCACCGGAGGGAGATGGAGCGCTTGAATGCTGAAGCGAGCGCGTGGATATTCCGTGGTGAGTACCGAGTACTTTTTGTTCCTTTTGTTTTGGTGCTCGCGGATTCACGCAAATACGTCATTCGCAGAGAACAATCGTGTAAGGGTGCTATTTTTTTGTCTCGTCAGATATTCCCCTAAATGACGTATCCCGCAACGCGCGTTCAGGACACCAAGCCGGGGGAAGTTGATCTACATGGACTCTACGTCAAGGAGGCTATCACATATACTGACCAAAGCATTGTTGAAGCACAAGCGCGAGGCGATAAGGAGATTCGCCTCATCGTCGGTTCGTATAGTCCTTTACTTAGGAAGTGAGCAGCGACTGACCCTTTTGCGTCTGCTGCCTAGGAAAGGGCATCCACTCTACAAACCACGCTGCGAAGCTCAAGCCAGCCATTGAGGAACTCATGCAGAGGTAAAGCCTCGCAAGTTGTGATGTATTTGTCTCATTCACCTCGTTTAGTTGTGACTTGGCTGCAGTGATCGACCCTCAGAACTCAGGCGTATTGATTGTGCAGCTGGACGACGGGACATCTGCTGAACAGGTTCGGGACCAAGGGAGTTCGTGCTGGAGGCAGACGATATCATACGGAGGCACAACAGGCAGAATGGAGACTGCGTTATCATGTAGCATGTAGCATATCTTGGTGCGCTGATGCCCGAGGGTGGTGTATGTAGACTAATTTCATTTCAGCCATCTGTAAGCCGCGAAATGAGTGAGCGATTCACGTACGTGGAAGAACCGAACAGGCTGTAATGATCATTGCAGTCTTAATGTCGTATTTTAATGAGGCCAACCACACGAGGAAATGCCACAACGGGCAATTGTACAAGCAAGCAATGTTCCCGTCTCTAGGACGAACATTATGAGTGGTTTGAGCCATCGTCATGGGATCTAAGACAAGTGAGACAAATTACAAGGTGTGTGGTGGTCCACTAGCAAAATCGTAAATTGGTCAACGATTAGGCTTAATCTACGATAACATCCATAGCCTTTTGTGAGGGCAAAGGTGGCGGGTAATTCCTTAATGGTTCTCTAGTCATTTGGATGCGTCCGGCAGGGCATTCTCAATACAGTAGCTGTTGAGGGATAAAGACACGTACGTTCTCTGTTCCCACACGTTTTCACTGCCCGACCCCAGTCTCCGCCTGGCCCACCACTCTGCGCGGTGTCGTATCCACGCGTCGCGCCTTTGCTCTGGGTGAAGGCCCTTGATGCTCATGCAGAACTTGAACTCGTTCCATTTCGTCGAGCAGTGTGCCATTTCGCCGAAGCGGTATATCGACTTGAGCTGATTTCCCAGAACTGTTTCATTTTCGCATCTCAACTCCGGAAGCAGAGAGGGAGATGAACAGGAGAGAGACGGGGCGTACTGTTGCACGAGAGGAAATTGTCGAAGGCGTTCATGCAGGAGGGTATGTCCTCCGGTGTCGGATGTAGTTGACGAAGACGCGCCTCTTCTTGGAAAACTACCGCGTCGAACTTGTCCATGTCGTCGACTACAGAGCCTCCCATGATACCGTACGTGACTGTTGTCGGGAGTCAGGTCACCGTCCGTCGAATGGACAAGAGGATGGACTTGTCCGGTTTCTGCGGCCCGCGACATGCACTCAGTCCGTTGTCCGAGATACCATACCGCAGCGCCCTAAGAACCCAAATGATACGCCTCGTTACCTTCGATGCGCTACACACACTTATTACACCACGGAAGCCCATTCATGTTCAATATTCGGAAGTATTCGGTCCCTATCTTGGCACAATCCCACCAGACGCGATAGCACGCTCTTTCAAGCTTGGTGTGCTATTCTTCTACGCTTTCCGTATAGCCACTAAGGCTTAGACAAACTCGCGGTAGCGATTCGGCAACTGCAGGTCGAGAGGCCTTCGTACCGTGCAGGTGCGACGGCGTGGTGGAGCGAGGTCATTTCCCGGACGGCGGTGGGCGCTGGCGCTGACGCACAAGCGGTTGAGAGGCACCTTGGTGCGATCGTGCCGAGCCTCATGAAGCGATTTAGCTCTCGTGAGGGATACAGTCTGTTTGACGACTCTCTTGAGACGCGTGCGTTCTCCCCCTTTGCCCGCGTACGCGACGAATGATTTGATACGGGCACGACAGTCCGTTCATTCCGTGCGATGGGGGTGCGGACGGGTCTTATCTCGAATTCAGATGTACGAATAGGTGCGATGTCACATCATGGGGCGTAATTATGTGTTCAAGACATACAGTGGACGTCCTTAAGGACCTGGGAATATTGGAGTACCTCTCTCCCATACTCATAAGCGAGGTGGAACGCGTTGAAAAGCCGTCAATATCTATATTCCTCGCGGCGTGTGCACGCGGAGGCGCCACCCCGCTCGAAACCTTACATGTCGGGGATGATTTTCGAGAGTGAGTCGGATGCCATCCCTGCTTCGCTTCCACTGTTGGTGACGGGCCAGTGTAGCGATTACGTCGGAGCGGACAATGCGGGACTCCACGTGTTGTTGCTCCGCAGAACAGGGTCGGATGAAGAGGGTGACCAGAAAGGGACCACGATGGATTTCAGGACTATCAAGAGCGTGAATGTAGTCAAGGACTTGTACGGTGTGCTAGCATGGGTCGAGAAGATGAATGCGAGAGCGAAAGAATAACCCGTGTCTTGTGGTTGGAGGGGTGCTCTTGCCGCATTGGAGAGTATAACTACCTGACGCAATCTAATGGGAGCTATGGAGTGTATATGTATGACCTACAATGTTGACACCTCGCCACCCAGCCCAAAAATCAAGGGACTCCTGGTACGTCTCGAGCAGGGATGATGGTCTTCGGGTATTTCCACGCAACGTCCTCGATGCGCTCGCCCAACTTTAATACCGTCGCGCGAACAACGCGGGGGTCCTTGCGCAGAAGCTTGCTTAGACCTTTTTGCTTTTCAGGTGATGCGTCAAAATGCATCGTCCAGTAGCTGGGGATGAGGGGTCCAAAGGTAGGTCTCTAAAAGGCGGTAGGAGAAGGGGGATGGCACATACTCTCCGTGATCATGATTGGTTCCATGCGATCGCATGCGTTGAGGAAGCGTCTCTGTGCCCCAGTACTGGATTCCGCGAACGACGCCGCCGTTGTTGAGAATATGCGTGCCGGCTAAGCGAACGAGGCTTTTAATTTGTCGCTGTGGAGCGTAGAAAGATAAGAAAAGGGCATAAGACAAAAAAGGTTTGTCACGCACATATTCAGGGTTGTGGGCTGCGATACACAAGACCTGATAGAATGGCATCTTGCCTCGACAGTCAAACAGTCTCTGGCCGTCCCGGAAAACGGAGACAGTCCGCGCAGACCCCGATCTCAACGGACCGGGCGGCGCGGGACCACGTTGTGTCCGTGTGCCCGTTTTGTGTGCCCGTTTTATCTGACCTGACGAGCAAATATAACAGTTGAACCCATCACCAGAACAAAATGTCCATGAAAGCCGTGAGTCCTCTCTCATTTGAAAGTTTGTCGCCCTGGTTCTCATGTCAACCCCTCTCGGTGAAGATCGTAAAAAGTTGGTAACACGTGGATTTCCTCTGGGTTACATCTAACAGTCATACCGTTGTTTTGTAGGCGTCATCT
>Ga0307512_10002616_pt1 | contig 22304 bp, 27 predicted proteins | sample 14_EM_MG_FD_200267 | JGI IMG/M metagenome (GOLD analysis project Ga0307512, IMG submission 200267) | Populus trichocarpa ectomycorrhiza microbial communities from riparian zone in the Pacific Northwest, United States - 14_EM | ecosystem: Host-associated > Plants > Roots > Unclassified | place...
ATTCGTCGACTTGTATGTCAACAGAGGAACCGGCATCTGCAGAACCGTTCTCTCCACCCTCCACACCCTCGATCTTCAGCCAGGAATCACTTGTTCCTGTGCGAACTCCAAGCTGGATTAACTTTGGTAAACCTAGGGATTCGGATTCGGACTCCGCTGACTCTGTTTCCCTCTTCACTTCGTCAAGCCGTAACGAGTTCTCTGTAGGGTCTTCTATCCTTGATTTCTATGGGACTGAGGAGTTCCCAACTGCCAGGCCTAGACGTCGATCAGAGGCTGATGGTCGAACCGGACGTTCCTGGCGGAACAATCGGCGTTTGATCATTGTGGACAACAACCTCGTGGGTGGGGATTCGGAAGCATCGCCTGAACTTGTCGAGGCCCATACCCTTAGGCGAGCGGAGGTTTCTAGGCTGGTCAGGGGTACCTTGGAAGGGAGAGTAGACGCGCATGCCACAGCGGCCAGCGAAGAGAAGAAAAGTAGAGTGGAAGAAGCACAGGTCGAGAGACCACCTCCTGTTGGACACAAGGAGGAGAGGGCCGCGGTATTCAAGGTGATATGCCCGGATACGAGTGACCTGTGGAAGATGCCAGTGATCCCTGGCGAGACTTTGGATGCATTCGCTGGTCGGGTGAAGCAGAAGGCGGGCGGAGATGTAATTCTTTTCATGGATGACGAGATATTGGCCAGCGAAAGGGATTGGAAGGCTGCAAAGGGTGGGGGTAGAATAGTTGCGCATTTGATTCGTTGAGTAATCGAGAGGGCGGGCGTCTGTCTTCTTAAAACGGCAGGTGTTTCCCGTCAGTGTCTGTTTCGTGTCCGCGATTTCGTCTTGTGCTCGGTGGTTATGCTCGCAAGATAAATGTCTTTCTTCGGCATCGACAACAACGACCTGGAAAATGAAAAAAGAAAATATCTAGAAGGAAAGCTCGACGATGACTCCGACATTCCCGTCTACACCTGGGGAACCGAACGCTACGATAGTCTGGGAGATGTTCTCCAAGAGGGTGGCGATGATCTTAACGATGAGACTTTTGGTGGGGCTGGCCCAGTCGGTGCGTCTGACATCTTGTGCTCTTCAGAAACGGCTAACTGACGCTATTTTTGCAGGCAAAGACTTCGATTTCTCTCAGCCAACATTTTTCGCCGACGATGCACCTGCAAAACCATCTGCACTGGAGCCACGACAGAACGCTTTCGATAGGGATCCGCTGCTGGGTTCGCGCTCCCAGTTGACCGGTGAGTGTATCATCTGAGATTCACTTATATTTTACAACTTTTTCTCCCTTCCACAGCATGGCCATCCCAAACTTCATTGGAGTCCCGATGGGACGACCGCTCTGTCTCCTCAATGTTACCGCGTGCGAACGGTACCGTTCGGTCCGGAACGCCTGGCCAACACATACAGGTCCAACAGGTCCAGCAACAACTTCCCCCATCATCCTCTGCTAGGTTTTCTCCCTTCAGGGCGGCGGAGACTCTCCATTACGAATCACCTCATATCTCTCATGCTTTACCACGACAACAGCCCCAGGGGTCGTTTGGAAGTCCCCAACCGGGTGTGGCACGGACCCTCGAGGAGGTCGAGGCGGAGATGAGGGCTTTGGCCCAGCGGAGCAGGGAGAACATCGCAGTACCTCGACCTGCCTCTTATCAGCAACAACAGCAAACTCAACAACAACACCAATTACAGCAGCTGCAACAACTACAACAGCGTAATACCCCACCACCTCGGCTGCATCCCCATTCCCAATCCCCTCGTTTTCACCAGCAGCAGCAGCAGGTTCTCCTCCAACAGCAACAACAACTCCAGCAACAACTTCAACAACAGCAGTTACAACAGCTTAGGGAACAACAGCTCCAGGAACTCCAGGAACTTCAGGAACTTCAGGACTATCAGGAACAGCTTCAGATGGAGGAGCTTGAGAGGCGACTCCGTGCTCAACAACTCTACCAGGCCCAACAACAACAACAGGCTCACGCGGCTCTACACCAACGTCAGGCTTCGGTCGGGCCGACGTTAACAGAGGTCCAGGCTGTGGAGCAACTCTTACGTCGTAGACAACAGCAACAGTCTCCTGCTCCTTTTGTCAACGACCAACTCGAGGTTCCGTTCCAGCAGAGCATGCAGTACCTTCCCCAGGACGTCCAACTCCAACAGAGGTTGCTCGCCGAGGCTGCCCAACTTGAGCTTTTGCAACAGCTCAAAGGAACTCCCAATCAAATCGATCAGGAGAGCCTCCGGGCTGAGGCCATGAGGAAAATTATGGAGGCTGAGAGGATGGAGGATAAGAGGAGGAGACGACAGGCGAAGGTCGCTCACATGGTCAGTCTGGTCCACTCCCCGAATACCCAGCGGTTGAAATTTTCTTCAGTCCAGGTACAATGATCTAATGACCCAATCGGACAAAGATTTCATCACTCGGATCCAAGTTTCTCAGCTTGTCACTCAAGACCCCTACGCCGATGACTACTATGCTCAAGTTTTTGCCTCGAATTTGCGATCTCGCATGGGAATGAACCCCAACGATGAACATGTCGTGAAGTTCGGCAAGAGTGGAGGTGTTGGTATGGGTCTGACACAAAAGAGCGGTGGGAGAAGGGCAAATGCGCTGCAGAAGATGGAAGCTCAAGTAGAACGCATTGTTCAGAATGCTCGATTGCGGGAGAAGGAGAAAGCTTGTGAGCCTTGATCTGATCTCTTAATCCAGGAGAGTTCCTTGACGGCACCCTTTGTTAGCTTTGAACAGCCTGCAAGGCGCTTTGGGAAAGACGTCTGGTCGCAGCTACAAGGCCGCCCCCCGTCAGCTCCTCCAAGTAGATTCTGCCTCTTCCATGAATTCAGATCACGCTGCTGGCAGTGCCACAAATGGGGATAGTGCTGGGGCGGACCTTGCGAAGAATCTCAACGGAGCTGCCGCAGATGTGCGTACTCAACTCCACTTTACCGAGCATGTTTCTCACTAGGACTTGTAGTCGAATGGGGTCGTCAAAAAGGATCCCCTTACATACAAAGAGTCTCTCCGGATCCTTGAGCACCTGTATGAGCTTACCATGCACATCGATTCACACAGGCGGACGATCCCTGCTGAGACAGACATTGCTATGACCGCTATCTGGTAAATGTGTGCTCAGACGATTACTCGCACTGTTGACTAAACTGTTGCCACAACAGGCAAAACAAGGATGATGAGCTTGTTGAGGAATTGTGGGACGGTTGGAAGGTTATGGTAACCCTCGAGACCAGGTACACCAAAAACTTCATGCCATCGATCCCGAGAACTGACGTGGTGTCGACAGCAAACCCCACCCGTTCATTTCACTCCTAGTCCCACCCAAGGGCAAGAAACTCCTCTCGCGGGACGCACACATACTTGGCCAGAAACGGATGCTCACAATGCTCACGTTGCTTGTTGCATGCTTCTCGCAACTCGACGTCGTTGCCGATGCCACGATCATCTACGACACATCAGAGGCCACGGACATCTTCCTCACGACGGTCATGCATACCATGATGCTCGTTGTCGCCAAGATTACCCTAACCCCTATCAGTGGTTTATTGGAACTTCTAATCAAGCACAACGATATCATGACGATATGCCACACGCGTGTGAGTATCCCTGAGTTTCTGCCTCATGCATCGCTGTTGACCGTACACTTCCTTAGCCGTTGATCGCGCTGCTTACGATCTTCCTGAGTAGAGTAGAGGATCTCAAGCAAACCTCCGATCCGGCTGAGATTCCTTCTCCGGAGGAGCTCGACAAATGGTATGTTCCGAAAGGTTCAGTCACCGTGTCTGCTGAACTCGCCAAACAGGCAACTTGTGTTCAATGCTTTGCTCCATATCATCACGCAACACCTTCTGCTCCTCTTCCCTTCAACGCGCGCTGCAGCTATCGCCGCAACAAACTTCGTCCCTACTCCCCAGCACGACCGCGCTGATCAACAAGTCTGGCAACTCCTCGCCGCCATCGCTCTACACGCCTCCCTGGAGCAACAACAGTATCTCGTCGCCACACTGCGCGAGAAGATCTTAGACAATGTCGTTTCCGCCAACCGTGACTGGGCGAGCAATGAGGACGCTGCCACGACCAAGCTCGCTAACGTTAATATTTTCCTACACGCCCTGGGTCTAGATAGTTCCCAGGTCGTAGTATAACAGGATCTGCCGTATTTTTTCTTCCCTCTTCTGCGAGTCTTACGACCAATCTTTTGTGCAGTTATCTCTCGGTATCAGTCCAAAGTTGTTTGTTGTTATCACCCTGCGGCTGTTATTATCTATGTGATTCTGTGATAACACCCCGGAGAATCCCTTACACCGGGAAAAGGCTTTGAACTGGTTGAACGTTGTAACATACAAAGATACGCGAAACAGATTGCAACGTTCCCTTATCCGATACGGGGTACACAAAGGAGACCTCTGTAATCAGGTCGGATATGGTTTTCGGATGAAGGTTCACAGGTAAGGACCATCTCCGACCGTCGTGTTTGTCCCAACCTAGTGAGAGCCTCCAAAGAACTGAGCTGGCCGAAGAGATTGAGGACAGGAAGGTCATCAAACGCCGGTAACGTTCCATGAGGGAGATCCAAGAGCCGTGCGGTACCTTCCAAGCCCATCAGCGGAACGCGGAACATCTCCCTCTTTCGCACGTAAGATTCTTGTGTGGTGTCCTTCACATGCGACCCGATCTCGAGGTGATTCGTAGAGAGGGACACGTAGTTGTCGTAGTTCGGGTACACCATGACGTATCCGCGCAGATAAGCCAGCTCGATGAAGTACTTCTTCCACGATTTCGACCACCGGTTCGACCTCGCATCCGGAACCACGGCTGCGTCGATGCCGAAAAGGGCCTCAGAGAGGCGGATGTTGAGGTAGGAATGGAATTCGCGCCAGTGTTCAGGGAAGTAGATCGCTCCCCAGCTGCAGGGGATTTGGGAGAGGTACGGGGTCGTGTACTCGGTTATGTCGTTGGCTGCGAACACGGTCCGGGGGTTGAAGAATTCCCTCCCCACTTGCCTCGTCTCGATCACTTTCGGTTGATAAAGGCTGATCCCGAACATCTTCCCAGACCTATTTTGGCCCCCGCCGTATCTGTTTCACGAATGAGTGACAGGCATGAAGCTTTGGGTGACGAACACAATACCTGTATCGAAGTAGGTTCATCTTCAACCAACCGTAGAAAAGAGGAGACACTTCCACGTCGTCTTCGAGAATTAATCCATACGAATAATTCGAGTGTGGGTACCACGATTCCACAACCGCAGGAAGGAGGCCAGCGTGGATAACTCGTCTCGTGATGGATACGCTGCCGTATTCCCAGTTCCAGTGGTCAACGAGCTCAAGCGTCTCATAGTCCGCATCTTGTTCGATATTGATCCGTATATTCAGTCTGTCTCCGAAGTATCGAGAGCCCGATAACGATTCTAGTAGCCGTCGCAAGGAGTTTGGTCTATCATTCGTAATGATGGAAATATCGACTCTAGGGACGTGCCAATCTATATCTGTCAGAACTGTCCGAATAGACCTTTCATGAGAGCTCACTTCGTAACTCTCGGATATCGAGGGAGGCTATCCAGTCACAATGGGATAAGTCTCTGCGGGGTATCTGAATCACTGTCACCTCTGTGTTCGTCTCGAACAGGGATTCCGGAGGAAGGAGGTACTCCTTCAGCGTCAGAAATACACCCGGCGAACGGCCCAGGAGCTGATAGAGCGCAGGATCTTGTAGGTCGTGAACCTGTGTGTAAGCGATATTGCAACCCTCGTTTGCGAAATCGAAGGGCACAATCGGATCCGACCGAGCTCCGTATGTGATAACCTTAACTTCATTTCCTCTGGATTTGAATTCGCATGCGAACTTCGAAAACGCCGGGATATCCCCTCTCTCTGCAACCAAGATCACGAGCGAGCCGTTGGATTCGGAAGAACCAGAAAGAGAATGGGAGTGCTCGAGATGTAAAGGAACCGTTTCGGAAGCGTTGAGGTGGTGACAGCTCCTCGTGTTTTCCAGTGTTTCGGGTAATACCACCCCGCCCACACCTTCGACTTGTATGAAATGTGCCCCTACTTCTTGCCATGAGGTCAGATGAAGGTATGACTGGTTTGTTGTCCCAAGACGCGACGGTAAAAGTAGCGGAGGTAAGACAAAGCGAGCAGCCAAGAACCCTTGATACTTTTTTTCGCATGATACCTCTGAGCCACGCAGACCAAGGGGAACGGGAAGCGATGGAGGTCCAGAGAACAGAATGTCCCGAGAGATCGCATCAGTACTCGCAAGAGCGTCCTGAGGAAGGATGAGAATCCCGTTGGAAAGTACGCTCGAAGCCGCTCGGAGCACCGATTCTGCCTCGGACCATTCATGTCGCCAGGGAGTAACGAAGAACTCGGTATGATTAAAGCCTTGAGCGTGGGATAGTGTTCGTCGAAGTTCATTCCGAACAGCATTCGTAATGTCTTCTGGGCAGAGCAGGCGTATTTCGCCCAGGTGGGGTATTGTGGACAGCCCAGAGAGAGATTCAGATAGATGGGAGAGGGAAGCGGGTGTGACCGGCAGTACCACCGTGATGGTTTTCGAGGGAGGGGAGTCGAAAACATCGTCGAAAACAGTTGGATGTGAATTCAGGATAGAGGCTTCGTCTCCCGTGGGTATCGTTAAAGTTACCTCTGTGAGATCGGACGTTCCACTCGATTCGAAATTCCTCGTCCGCTGGCCGATTTCGTAGTAGATCCAGAGCACACACAGGGAAATAAGCAGCAATGGTTTACACCTAAGCCCAGACCCCTTCCTCCTGGTCGTGAGTTTCAGTGAACTGCGCGAATCGGGCGGCCTTCGAGAGGGCGACCAGGACATGACGGAGGTTCGCGATGAGTTTCCGAATCAGGAAATGTTCAACTCTCAGCGTCAACACGGCAGTGCAGGAGATTTCGGCCGGTTGAATAGCCTCGAGTATCAAATTCTTCTGGTCTGGTGAGGTAGATCCGAATACATTTTATTATGCAGTGGGTAATTACAATGACGAATGCACACCGGGATCTACGAGGGACAATCAGCATTTCGTCAACGAAACTTTTGCAAATAGGGTTCAGTCAAAAATATAATGATTCCGGATAGACTGGTATCCTCACAGGAACTCTCCGTAGAGGGAGTCTTGTTGTCATCAAATAACAAAAACGACCAAACGGAATCTCACCTTAACGGTTTTTGAAGTAGTCGACGAGGACGTGGAGACCCTCGCTCTCAGCGCCATAGTCCTTGACAACGACACAAGAGCAGCCAACAACCTTACGGGGGTTCCCCTCCTTGTCGATCTTGCAAAGACCAGCCCATTGACCGAGAACCTTCGAGTCACCGACCTTAATCAAGTTAATCTTATGTTCGGCACAGAGGGCCTCAATCAACTTGATGTACTCGGCCTCGGTACAGGTCTCGACAAGGACACACAAATGAGCCTGGCGTTTGTCGAGAGCCTTGGTGGCTTCACGAAGACCACGGGCGAGACCATCGTGAAGGAGAGCAGTCTTCAAGACTTGCTACAGCATGACGAAATCATAAGCATCAGGCTGGTGGATGCAAAATATTCTGAACGCACCTGCAGGGCTTCCTCGACGGATAATTTTCCCTTCGGGGCATCGGCCGCGGTGACTTCGACCTGCTCCTCTGGGGCTTCTTCAATTGGGATGTCATCTCCAGCGTCAGACATTCTAGACAGAGGTCAAGACGGTCAAAACTAGCAAGAACCGCACGGAATTTCAAGATACGCACTTGGATGTAGTTTTACCGGTGGATTACAGGTCTTCCGCTATCGTTGATGTGAGGAAAAAATAAAGTTCACGGCCCACGCCGGACTATACTCTGATTTCCAAACTCCGACTCCGCGAATTAGCGCAGAGGTGATCGGTCTGCTCGATGTTCCTGGCAAGCATCACCGTCGCATTCCGCTGTAGAACATGGTAAGCACTCACCCTACCAGGATTTATCACGGGACTCACGAGGATCACAGAGCCTCGTGTATTTGAACGCAGTTGTATGTCAAGAACGTGAGCGAATGGACGCGTTTCGGATCGAGATGCCGGCTGACCGAAACAGCCCATAAGGACGCGATCTGGGGCGTATCTTGGACTCCCGACGATAGAGTCTTGTCAGTATCCGCAGATGGTACTATCAAACAATGGGACTCGGGCTCAGGGCAGATCACACGGGCGGGACCACACCACCCGCTCGGCTTTACCTCTCTCTCGACCTCCAAAGACGGGAGATACGCGTTGTTCAATAGTATCGAGGGTCTGACACAATTGTGGGACCTTCAAAGTGGTGAGACCGTCGGTAAATTTGAGAGTTATGCTCGACCAGCGTCCGGTCAACTCGAACCTTGTATGTGATCATTGATTTACCCCCTTGTGCTCCTGCTCACTAGTTGGGAACGTAGCTTGGTCCGTATCTCTGCACCCCAAAGCTACAGCATATGCTTCTTGCGGCGGCTCCGGAAACCTCCTCATCCATTCCACAGAACCCGCGACATTTGGCCAACATCGAGCCACACTTTCAACTGGCCGGGCAAAGTTTGCGCTCTGTTGTACCTATGTACGTCTGGCGCGTCAGTGTGTGTTGTTTCCGAGTAACTTGATCAAGGGTTCTCATTTGGACGTAGAGTCCCGATGGCAACAGGGTAGCGTTAGCGTTGGAAACAGGCCAGATATACATCTTCGATGTTCAAGCATTAGAATTGACTACAACGTATGCGTCTCATGCCATGTCAATTAGAACGCTCTCTTGGTCGCCAGATTCATCGGTAAGCAGCCTGATCTTCGCTGTTTTTCCCGTTCCATTCAATGATCTTACCGTGCTCAGCTCCTTCTGTCAGGGTCTGAAGACAAGCGCTTGATACTACATGACGTCCGAGTGTCCCCATCTGGAAAGCAAGGCTCTGGGGCAGTCGCTTCCCTGACGGGTCACTCGTCGTGGGTTCTCAGTACACAAATCTCTCCAGATGGCAAGCTGGCCCTCTCGGGGTAAGTTGTCGCGTTCCCAATCCCAAATTGCTAATCTGATAAGCCTACAGATCTGCAGATAAAACAGTAAAGATATGGGATTTGTCTGCCCGCGCCGCTGTCTCCACTATCCAAGATACTGGTGAAGTGTGGAGTGTGTCTTGGCGACCAAACCCTTCCGGAACGAACGCTTCAGGTGCGTTTGTAACTGGAGGTGAGGACGGTCACCTGCGTTGGTGGAGAGCCGCGGGGACCGCTTGATTTGTGAACCATGCGTGGTTTTGCCGGTCTCAGGATTATCGTTACCCATCGAGCACGACGCGAGAGACTGAAGTATAGCAGCGATATCATATTGATGCGACGACAGCAGACAGGATATTAAGTGAGGTGAAATGGGTAGAAGATTATTCACATGAACCCAGTCTATTCTGCTTGTTATCGGTCTCGGATTGCTGCCTCTGTGGGGAAAAGATTAATAAGTGTGGCTTGGGCGACGAACGGGACAGACACACTGAAAAACTCATAGGATAACCAGGAGAGTGCGTTGCTTGGCATGTGGGTGAGCACCCGGGGCGTTAATCCCCTGGAGAATCCCCTGAGGCCGTCCCTCGTCCAGATGATTCGGAACGCATGGAGCATACCCCTACATGACCGGATCTCCGAGTCATGTGAGGTGCCCCTAGTTTGTAATAACGTCTTGGCGACATCTAATGGTGTCGTAACCGCAGCACCAACGGCACCTGCCATTCCCCCAGCCGCCACGTGAGTTACCGGAGAGTATTCTCCCTTGGGGTTAAATAGCTTTTTCGACCATTCGTACACAGCGAACTGGCATGCGGCGAACGGGATCGTCATCGTGAGAGTTGTTGGGTATGAGACGTAGAATGCGAACAGCCCTTCGTTCCGGTAAACCGTCCGGGCGCAGTCGAAGACAGAGCGAAATTGGGACTGATGTATTTGCATCCGTTGCTTGATCACTGCGTCCGTCGAGTCAGTCGCGAAATTACGGATAGTGTATGAACGCACCATCGAATGGATTCATCAGAGCGTCACTTGCGATCGTTGCAGAGGCTCCGGCAGTAGCTGGGCAAGGTCATTCTTGAATATTCCCAAAGGACAAGAGTCTGGGCTCACCTGTTGATATCCAATTGCTACCTTCCTTGTTCCCACCCGTTAACTCTTTTACAAACTCGTAGGTACCGAAATGCACCGCGTGAGCTGGACCTGCTCCTAAGATGACTGAAGAGACACCCTTCCACAACGCCCTCAAGCCCTCCGTTGCAGATATCCGACTGAATGCGTTGCCTATACCGGTGTACATCGCTGCCGGTGATGTGGTGAAGACCTGCATCCGTGTCTGTGGGGGAATGCACGCAATGAGTCGGCGTCCGCAGCGGTGCGACACGTAAAATCGTTACTTTAATCATATCCGCGGGAAACATCACAGAGTGCTCTGTGATTCCGGCCTTGACAAAGGTGGTGGTAAACTTGTCGCCCCCGGGCCCCGCTGGCGTCACTCACCAATGCTCCTGCTAACATATGAACCTGAAAAATTGTGAATGTAAGCAAGGAATTAAGATCCTCCGGCTCAAGACACGTACACCAAGACCAGCATTTGGGGAGAGACCTTCATATTCGTAGTCTTCTTCGCCGGAGGACATGAGGGGTTAATTACAGCCGGAAACGCGGGGGAATGGTCGCGGTTTGGAGGTGATGCAGCTGGATGCAGCTGACCTCGACGATGGAAGATATAGGAGAAACGTCGGAAACACTGCGTTGCCACGCCCAACCGAGGAAACGAGGGCCGTTGGAGGAGAGGGAAGGGAGGCGGAGGACAAGCTCTTAGACCGCGATCGATTTTGATGACTGCCAGACGTTTCCGCGAATGCTCCCGACGGGCGACGGCTTCGGAGCGGTTCGCCGACTAAACGAGAAAAAGACGCGGCCGACAAAATTCTATGTTATTTAACTTAGACCTAGATAAACAACGGTGGACGGTGCGTGTACCGGCAACAAGATGGTACACATTTCTCCTCTATAATGACTCTAGTTTCACTTCTGGAGACCAGTAAGTCGGTCGTGCTCGTCAATGTCGCTGTGTAAATCTGAGTGAGGACACATGAAGGAACCGAAGACGAAACAAATGCTGACTTAGCCTCCCATGGGTAGTCAAGCCTATCCGGGGTGTTGTCGTCAGCCACCTCGCTTTATCAGATAACCGAGAGTGGGGCCAGACGCACCAAAAATCAGGGACTTCCGCACCGGCGTAATATCTGATAACTCCACTGAGCATCTACCCGCATGGTGAGAAAATTTCCGCAGCAACTCACGGGATGGTGGCAGGGAGTTTCCCCACTTTCTCCTTCAGCTTGTTGTGGACAACAAATATCGCAAACACTGGGCGGTTCTTCTCGCGCTCGGACTCGGGGAGCTTCCGTAATTCAGCGTCTACGTCCTTTTGGAGCTCAGCCAGTGCGTATCTGTTCAAATCAGTCCCGTTCCCTCTGCGGATCCTCAAAAGTACCTACTCAAGAGTCGTCCTGGAATCATCAACCTCATCCTGAAAGCCACCAGTCAGCCCACGGGGTCGCGCGATGGAAACGAAAACCTACGTACGATGATCAATATCTTCTTCCCGAGGAATACCTTAGCAGAAGCGCTGCGCACAGACGTCATGTGCTGTTCGTGGGATCGATGACCCCGGTGTACTCACGGCCATTGGGTTCGGACGACTTCGGTGCCCAACTTTTCCGAAGTAACACCCGGGATCGGCTCATACAGAGAGAGGCCGATGGCGTGAATGGGGATGTTCTTGTTTGTGGTGGCGTCTTTCAAGAACGTACGCTAGATTTTCGAGTGAATGTGGGGGTGTAGTGAATGTGGATCAAAGAAGCAAGAAACGCACGAGAACGCGAGCGGGGAAAAATCCGCTAGTGTCAATTTTTCGGAATGTGAATCAAACTCATCGAGGAGATGAATGACTGACCCTCCGCCTATCCGATCTACGATTAGCACATCACCTCGAGGACGGGGGAAACTCGGAATGACCTATGGCAATGAACAGATTGGGCTTGAACTCTGCAATACGTTTCGCGGACTCCCCGATGAGTTTATGGACGTCGTTGTAGGTGGCTTTCAAGTGTGGCGGTTCCTCTGTCATCTTCCTCTGAGTCGGCGATCGGTGCAAGAGATAAAGGTCGTAAGGACCCCCGAATATAGGTGAAGCTTTCGGTCCCTTTTCCGGAGGCTCACGTGTCAGTATTTAGCAATTCATCGATTCATCCCCCGAGTCGATCACCCATCTTCCGTCCGTATCTCCAGGCCAATCTAGCAGGCGGTAAGTATGTCTCAACCCGGAGGCACAGGAAAGGCTATCCCAAGTCTGGCGAAAAAGTCAGACCAATCAAAGGGATCCGGCCAAAAGCTGAAATTCGTCCCTACTCTACCACCGAGACGAGTGAAACCGTGCGTACGCGCCAAAAAACATGAAAATACAGTTCAAAACCATCTGATGTCATCTCTAGAGAAACACTCCCGGTGCGCGTTCTCGGGTTCGTCGTATCTAACGATGCATGTTGACCGCGGTTGCTTGTAGGAGCCCGTTGCTGGTCCGTCGTCTAGCCAAACGGCTCCCACACGAGGGGGAGGGGGGCGTGGAAGGGTACGTGGAAGCGCTCCGCGCCCTACCGTCGAGATGAAGGCTAGCGGTCCATTTGCAATGGGCCCTTCCCTCGCTGGTTCCGGCCGTCGCCCCGCCCCTCGTTCGAGTTTCACACCTATAATACCCCCCGGCCCATCGAGAGGCGGTACCCTCGGCTCGGGCCTCACCCGAACGACTGCTCCCACCCTAGGAGTGAAAAAGGAGCCAGGTTCCGAAGGTGACACAAAGGCTGAGAACGATGAGGAAGTATATTCTGAGCCAGACGAGGGGGTGGAGATTGTGGACATGCACGATATTCGCAAGATGGACTGGATGGCTCCGGAGACGCTCAAACGCGAGTCAGAGTATAAGAGGAAATTGAAGCCGAAGAAGAAGGGTGAGAAAGGGGAACAGGTAGGATTGGATCGGGGAGAAGGTTGGTGCAGAGATTTCGTCCTTCAGCGCGAATCTGACCTTAACTTCCGAAGATATGGATATCGATGAACTGGCGACAGACGACGTCGACCTCTCAAACGCTGTAAATCTCAGTGGGAGTGAGGACGAGGTGGAAGAAGAACAGATCGCTGGCGATTTCTTCACCCCCGACAAAGACTTCGTACGTGTCTCTCCCTATACCCCTCGAATCGCTTACTGAGTTTGAGGATCGTTAGGATCCTGACGCTCGCCAGGATAAAATCTACTTCTTCCAATTCCCGCCGAGCTTTCCCACATTTGTCTCACCGCCGTCTATGGTTGCTGAACCTTCAACCCCTGTGATGGATAAGGGGAAGGGAAAAGCCGTGGATGTGCCTAAGAAAGTTACATTCGCCACTCCAGACGGCCAAGGAAGCGGTACCACCACCCCCACGGCGACAAAGCCAGAAGATTCCGCAACAGAAAAAATTCCGGACCTGCCCATCGACGGAATTATCGGTCAACTTGAACTGTATCGTAGCGGTGCGGTCAAGATGCGCCTTGCCAACGGCATTTTGCTGGACGTGAGTCTCTTCCAATCCCCAAGTCACTCACGGTCGGATCTCAAATTTATTGCTCCTTCATCAGGTATCGGCCGCGACACAACCTTCTTTCCTTCAACAAGCAGTCTACATCGATAAGCAGAAAAAGAAACTTTGTGTGTTTGGGGAGGTCAATAGACGATTCGTCATTACCCCGGACATTGACGCTCTTCTTATGGACCTTTCGGTCGAGAGTGAACAGGGGATACCTGGGTTAGACAGGGATGGATTGATAACCATGGATACAAGCTAAAGTATATACATATACATATACAGGGTTGCTTCATGTTTCTGGTCGCAGTAAAAGTAAACAGTTACAAATCTAGCGCCTTGTCAGCGTTGAGGATGAGGGCCGTGAAGAACTTGACCATCTCCAACAACGCATCGGCCAAGATATCTAGGATAAACCTCAGCACCGAAGCTCCAGAACCCCAATCTCTGTGTACTCACTTTCGTTGATCGTATGAACACCTCTCGGTACGGATGTGTCAAGGCCGTTTTTATGATTGTATCGGTAAATGTTTTTGGAAAGTTTCCAATAACTTGTGGTATCTGATGGACAGGTAGGTCACGGTGAGATCTTCCCAGACCATGTAAAGTCAAAGGATATCATCGACTTGCCTGTATTCCCAGAGCTATACGTTGGGTATACCTTTATAGCATCTCCACCGGGATCAGATAACCCTCGATGGGCGTTGTACACCGCCTTGATTGTCCCAGAAAGAAGACTAAATGTCACAGAATCCTTATAAGACGACACGGGAGCAGGCTCAAAGTCAGTCCTCAAAGGATTCGATAGATTTAACATCCCATAGGACGGTGCGCATGGATCTGTGATGTGTTTCCCGAACGAGACAACGGAGAGGTTCAACTTCTTTGCAAGTGGGGTCAGACGTTCGGTGTCGATGTCGACAACTTCTGAGACCGAGCTACATCCGTTTGAGCACGGGACAGCCGGAATGGGGAAGAATAACTCTGCCTACCTGAGAGTGGTGATACGATGATTTACAAGAGCCCATGCTTCCTCTGGGAGCGCGTTCCTACGGTCTGCGATCAGTAGCGAAATGTGGGTCACAAGACCACAGGACTAACACTTTCACACCCCCTCCAGTGATATCAACAGCCGTTGTCGTCCCAATAAGTGCTCTGACGTTACTATCCTCGAGGACAAGTGTCTCAACTCGACTCAGAGCCCTATCAGACTTGATGGATTCCAAGATAGCTTCCCGGAGATCCTTCGGGACACTTGAGGAGTGTGCCGCTGTACAGACGAGTGTATCATAGTATACATCATCTTTAAGCAAGGGAGAAAGTCAGGAACTCATCGAAAAGAGAATTTCACATAAGGTACCTCGAGAGAGTTTGGCAGGTATCGGGTTACGCTCCAACTCGACGATCAGCGCGGCTAATAGACCAATACTCTAGGGATTCGGGGGTAAAAGTCATCGCTGAGAGAAAGACTCGTGGACCCGAACCGTGTGTTTGGGAGGGACACTGGAATGGCCACCCGGTGAGGTGACAGTTAACTGAATATCCAGATACCCTTTCTCAGTAACCGAAGGGAGCGCCACCACAGAACCGTAGACCTCCTGGAATCCCCCTAAACGAATCGAACCGTTCAGCAACGAATTACGAAGTGAAACGTAGGGTTAGGTTGCAAACCTCCTTCATCGACCACGAACGCGAATGCATTCTCACCTAAGGTGGACAAGAGGTGCTCGGCGATCTTCACAGCGCCCTGTCAAATGGTTGAGCGATCTCCCACCGGAGTGTATGCTAGGAAGCGCAACCCCACCTGTGCCCCGCCACACTCCTCATCGAAACCAAATGCGAGCACTACGCTTCGGGTGGGAGAGAACCCAGCGGCAATAAGGGCCTCAATGGCCGACCTGGTGCATAGTTTCACGTCAGATTAGATAAGGGGACCGACAGCAGTGGAGACAAACGGACATGAGCCCGATCAGGCCACTCTTGTCGTCATTACTTCCCCTACCCCATACTCGTTCACCTAACGCAAGTTGTGAAAAATGCACTTGGTTCACAATTCTGTCCTGTGGAAAGAGCGGGAGACCGATTCGTACCGTCATAATGACCAGAGTACGGTGGATACTTCCAATTCTTATCGGTCTCAGGGTTCACGGGCACGACATCTACGAACAGGGTCAATCACTAAACCGGAAAGATCGGGGTGTGCCTTCATGCCTTGGTGGGCTGTCAAGAGAATCGGCTTGAGGTAATCGTCTGTCCCTGACCAAACGTAGACTAGACCCCAGGAGTTAACTTTCGTCAACGTAAGTGTAGAATGTCTGCGCGGGGGTTCAGGTTAATCAATAAAATGCATGTATTGGAGGTCGGTGAAAAACGGACATGAGGGGAAATGCCGTCGCAAGATATTCGTGGAACGGCTTAAACGCTTCCCAGCGTGGATCTACTCCGACGGGTTTCATATTATCATAGGATTCCGTCCTGAGAGTTATCAAATTATTCAGTAAGCTGGCCTCAGAGGTCAAACCGCGAACGCACGTACGGGATCTTTACTGCACCTCTGAGCCATTCCACCACTTTCGATCGGTGTTGCTCGGTCTTTGACTCGTTCAGCACGTAATTCCAAATGTCAGGATGGTTGATAGGGACAATAGCTCGCTCCTGCTCGCAGATTGATCCAGTTACGAGAAGAGATTGTTCCGTATGGTTGGAGATAACATAATGTTGGTATGTTGCCCACAGAAGCTGGCCGCATATCCAGAGTGCCGCCGTGGCGCAAAAGACCAGACCAAACACATCCTTACTCCCTGCTGGACCGGTTTTGGAGGATTTCATCGTTGTTGAGCGAGCCTCGAAGCTCAAATCCCCGTTGGTTTGGCTTCGGACGTAGACCGGGGTTTAGTAGATGATCGGACAGACGCAGTGCGGGTATGCCGGCTCTGGCTTATGTAAGGAGGGCGTCGAAAGAAAAGGATATCGCGATGAAAGGCGAGAGCATCAATGTATGAGATTAGTGAGAGCATTAGTAGTTACTTTAATCTTCCTCTAGCTCCTCTTCCGACAATGTCCTGTTCGACGGGTTGATTATAGAACTCCTGCCCGCACTCCCATAGTTCACCTCTGTGTGACCCAGTCCACCAGCGGTGTAGGGCGAGCTCTTCAGTGAACTGAGACCGGGAAAAATATCACCAGTAAAAGTTTGTGATGGTAGCTGGAGTTGTTCCGGCGGTGTCCGTGTCAGATAAAGTCGCTGCAGAGCGTCCTCAGCCGCCTAGAATTGTGTCAGAGGCCAATTTTGTGGTACAGGAGACAGAATGCGCACCCTAAACTCTGCCATGTTCAAAGAACTGCCGAACCCTTCACCCAGCCTGTCCTGACCAGAATAAATTCCAACCACGAATACAGGGGCAGCCGAGAAACGACCAGTCTCCTTCAACAATCTAGTCAACCGATCAGTATGAGTTGATCGCCCATCTGGAGAGATTCATACCTTGAGACTGGCCTCTCTCGACCAAACTTGTCTACCGTTAGGGCGAGTGCCTTTTTTGGGTTCGGGAGTTTAATAAATGCTCGAAGGTCAATGTCACGACTCAAGAAGTAGTCATGCGCGAACTTCTTCGCAGCTTCCATCGATCTTTCCTGGTAGACCAGAGCTATTAAAGCGCGAGCAACCGAGGAGAGAGCTTCGTGGTGTAAGACAGCGGGCCGGAGCGGAGTGTTTGGCTGTGAACCATTGAGAATGGTATCCGTAACTTGTAATATTTCGACTCACCGCTCTATACCACCGCAAAAGCGGAGCTGCACCCATCTCTTTTGCTACATCCGCGCAAGTCGTCGGACCAACATATGCGCTGACAGCAGCCTTCACGACGCGTGTAGGCAGATGCAGGTATGACGCGTGCACAAATTCCGTAGCAAACAGACCAAGCAAGGAGTTGCCGAGAACGGCGAGATTAGTGTTTGTGAGGGGTAGGGGTTTATTCGGGTGGAGTTTAGAGTAGGGTAGTGTGATCGACTCATGGGTGCATGCTTGCTGTATCAGCTTTGGGTTTGTGCTGAGTTTTCCGAGGCCCACTCGGTGAGCAAAGGCGGTGAGAGCGGCTGGGGGCTGCGGCTGGGAAGTGGCCCAGGTGTCCGAGTCAAAGAGGACGGGGGATTTTGAATCCTTGGGCGCGAGTGCCTGAGGTGGTGGAAAAGTACGGATGGAGGAGAGTGGGATTGTCGGCTTTAGCTTCTGCGCCGTCGCAGCCGTGGTCGATGCCAGACGCCGTTGAGCATTCTGCATTGTTGTCGGTCACGGACGTTGGGGGAGAGGGCGGGAGTTGTGAGACCGTCTCCCGTTCGTCTGCTGAAGTTAGACCGGCAAACTCCGACCGACATCACTCACCCCGACCAGTGTAACCGTCGATTGAAAGTCACAGTCGCCGGTCAGATTTACGGTTGCACATCTACGAGGGTGTGGATTGTTCCACTCTACTAGGATCCTCGAAATAAATGTTTTTGGCTCATTGACCAATCATTCGAATCTCATCGAATCTGCACCTTTCCTCGAAGTCACAAGCCAGTGCTTCGCATAGGAAAGGCTGGGATCGCTCTCTTTCAGCTGGGGCTCAGGGGTTCATTTTCATCCTTGTATTCCTAGATATCCCTGAGGCTGTCGCGAGGCGGGGTTAGAATCACAACTACACTGTGATCATCCAATTTCGACAACTTATCACCCTGATGTCTTCACAGCTTAGGTGCCCCTATGGAAGACCAACTCGCGATTCACACTCGGCCTCACTCACTGGTGAGTCTCTTGAATTATACGCTCTTCACTCTTCCGTGTTCACATGCTTTCGAAGGCATGTTCCCTGTTTCCACTGGCTGCCCGGACAGGAAATGCCAATCAAATCCACCCTCTGCGAGGTATACCAGAAATGGCACTGTCGTAGAACCTTTAGTTCTGGGATGTACATGTAGATAGCATGCATAGAAGCTGAGAACTGGCGGAAGACTGGGCCCCGGACTGATCGGGTTTCGCGCTCATCACAACTGATTTGCCTGTGGCGGTGAAAACCGACAACTGACGACCCTCGTTTCCTTCGCACCCCTTTCTGTCTACATCCACCATTATCTAAGGCGTCCCAACAAACACAGCCCAGTCGACGCCCCAACATCCACCGGCCAGTCTTCACTGAGCCAAACCAACTCCGTAGCCACCATGGCCGTTATCTCTCTCCCATTAACCTTCAACAATTCCTTCTGGACCCAGGATTATCACACCGGTCTCGACATCACCTTCAAGAAACTAGAACAGGCACGTCCATTCTGTGCGCACGGGAGATGTGTCTTTTGACCGTCCATCCTCATTCACGTGTGCAGGGCATCGCTGAAAACGATGAAATACTCGCGTTCGTTCGGGTCCGTTAACCGCCATTCGTCACTTGTTTGAAATCGCCCGAATCTTATCTTGCGTTCTTGTGCAGGCAAGAGCAGTCGCTGAAGGGAATTTTGCAGCCTCTCTCAAGAACCAACCGACATCAAGAACTGGTAATACCCATCTTCTGACCGCCCATATCAATCGTCCTAACAGCCAAATGATAACCCTCTTCCTATTATACAGGTACAGGCTTCGAAGTCGACGATGGCGCATCCCTTCTTATGGCCTTCCGTGGATTGCAAGCGGAAACCGTCGAACACGGACAGTTACATGAGGCTGTGTCAAACGAACTCCACACTCTTGTCGCCGAACCATTCCAAGATTGGACGGAGAAGTACAAGGTTTGCCCAGGAATCTTCCTCACCCAGTCTTACGATTGATCTTGGCCCTTAGACGAGACTTGAACAAGCAAAAGAACAGGTATTGGAAGGTTGGGTCAGTGATTTCGAAGAGAATCGCGCCCATGTACGTACCCTCTTCAGATACACTCACAATTTGACTGAACGCGCGACAGGTCGAACATCTGAGACAAGATTACATCGAAAAGTCGCGTCTCGCCGATGAAGCTGAGGATGAGTATGCAACGTTCTCCATTGCATCACCGTCTTCCTAACGCATTCTTCCCAGCGCCCGCTTCGTCTCCAACGAAGTTGCAGATATATATATCTCACCAAGTTCCAGCCCTCGCAGTGCGGCCCACAACATCCGCAAGACACCCGCTCGTCAGCCCACGCTTTCTGAGCGTGTCACTCAACGCTTACGCGGTTTAGGAAGGGGCGCCGCCTCGGCGATCGCGGATAACAATCCGCCAGCACCTCCCCTTCAGGTCTTTGACGCCGGAGACGAAAGGTCACCCAACCCTGAGCCGCGCTTGGATAAAGGAAAGGGGAAGGCGACCGAAGTTGACTTCGTCGCATCTCCTCCCCCCTTGTCTCCTCCCCTGCCACCAAAGCTAACTGTGACCCTCTCCGGACCAGAGTCTGGGAAAGATGCGAAGGCGGAAAGCCAGAAAGTACTCCTTGCCGCCTTACCATTCACGTACCCGCAGATCTCGGCGCTCTTGACACGCGCGAAGGCTGAGATGTCACTCCGTCCGGTGAGGTTCCCTTTCCTGGGAGAATACCAAGACTGCTTTACTGGAGAAGAATTCTTTGGTTGGTTGTTGGACAACGTCTCCGAATTTCAAAAGGACCTCGATATTGTCCTTGTTGCTGCAACGGAACTCACAGAGCGCGAGGATTTGTTGAGAAGGGTCGGAGAGTTTGGCAACAAATTTGATAACGCCGATGACGCCTTCTACCAATTCAGGCCAAAAGTACTCTGCGTTCTTCTCCCGACCGTGGATATGGGCTGACACTGCATTTATTAGGCTTTTACCCTCGACCAGTCACCGTCAACCCAGACCGGAACGAAGTCCCCCCTTGCTCCCTCACCTTTGCAGCGCATTGCTCCGGAAATCGCAAAGTCCTCTGGTACATTCGTAGATATCGTGAGCAAGGCATGGGCTTCGAGCGCAGAGCCTCCCTTCATCCGGCTCAGGAGGGAAGCAACAAACGCCGAAACCGAGTACCGTAAATCCATTCGGTCTCTGGATCGTCACAGGTTGAAGCTGGAGGAGAGGGTTGAAGAAACTTTGAAGGCTTTACAAATCTGGGAGTCTGACAGATTGCATGCTGTGAAGAGTGGTACGCCGGTTCATGATCTATTCGCCACTCTAAGTTCCACCTGACGCATCTCAAAGCCCTCCTACAGTATCAGGGTTCAATCGCCAACCTCCGCAAGAGTTACGAGGCGTCTGCAGAGAGATCTTCGACCCTTATTAGCGCATATAACCCAGATTCCGACCTCAGGGTGCTTATTGAAAGATATCGAACCGGTCCATTCCGTCCAAAGGCGTACGTGTTTGAATCAATCACGCACGAGGAAGGGGACTCCGTTTTCGGTATTGACCTCAGGAGGTGGGCCGATGGTGGATGGGGCAGCGATGAGGTTAGGAGGGACAGCTTGCCTCCCGTTCTCACAACGCTCTTGAATGCTCTCAACGCTGAGTACGGCGAGATTGCTGATGATTCTGGTCTGTGGTCCCTTCTTGTCCGGGTCTGGCCAAACGATTAAGTGCCCTCACTTTCCAGTCAAACGGAAGACGTGGATCTATGAAGTGCCTCTCAGTGCAGTTCACCACCTCCGAGAGATGTTGAACTCTGTACCGGAGGGACAGGAGATCCCGGAAGATATCTTAGAGAAGTACGATGCGCCGGTATTAGGCGCCGCAGTGAAGTTATGGCTACTCGAGCTTGAGCCACCGTTGGGGCTCTACGACGCTTGGGACGAATTCAGGAAGATCTATCCCTCTAGTAAGTCGGTTTAGCGGATGAAGATCCACAGCCCATTGATTCTTTCCGCCTCCAGTTGGTTCTTCGACAAAGACTGAGCAATCACAGGAACAACGTTTCGAGGCTGTGGCTGCGGCGTTACTGAAATTCCCAAAGATTCATCTGTCGGTATTGGACGCTATCCTTCAACACCTCAAGTAGTACGTATTTTATGCCTCGTTGTCCAACGACTTCTGCTTATCTCCGAGTACAGCCTCATCGACAACACGGAGACGGAAGAGAGCGATGAGGTATACATCTCTAAGCTAGCTCTGGCTATTGGACGAGGCGTTTTGAGGCCGAAGTTCGAGAATGAGAGATCGATTCAAGATCGACACGCGACCAGTAAGCCTCACATTCTTCTGGGTCAGATGACTCACCCACTCTCCGATCCCAGTGTTGTTAGTGGACCTTATTCAGCATTACGATCGCTTGTTGCCCCCAACGATTGCGAAGAAGAAACGTGAATCCGAACGCAAGATTCCTCAGCGCAAGCGAACCGCTATGGTGGACATGCGGATGAGGCGTAGCAACATTTCCGCGGTTAGCGACCTGGAGGAAGCCATCATCCAACAGAACACTCGTCGAACAGGACCAGGTTCTCGCTCGAGCATTTCTACCACGACGGGGCCTCCGGAGTCCGTAAAGTCTCTGGCTTTTGGACAGGATAGTAAAGCCAACCTCCCGTCTATCTTGAGAGCCGGCAGTGGGGCGACCAGCCCCTCTCCTGTTCCTACCCCCCCACCGATCATCGTTCCGAACCCCACTCAGGCGTTCGTTGTGCCCCCACCCCCGCCTCCCCTCGAGACACAAGCTGGATTTGTCACACCTCCTCCACCTCCCGGATTCGTTCCACCACCGCCTCCTCCACCGCTAATG
>Ga0307512_10002617_pt1 | contig 22297 bp, 32 predicted proteins | sample 14_EM_MG_FD_200267 | JGI IMG/M metagenome (GOLD analysis project Ga0307512, IMG submission 200267) | Populus trichocarpa ectomycorrhiza microbial communities from riparian zone in the Pacific Northwest, United States - 14_EM | ecosystem: Host-associated > Plants > Roots > Unclassified | place...
CAGGGCGGTTTTGTTGGAACTCGTTGTTTGATCCAGATCCCATCACTTACATCCGGTGAATGGGAGGCTCTGGCCAAGATATTTCCCGAGGATAACAACCGACCTCAGAACTTCGTCCTGACACCAGATCCACCGAACTCCTTGGACAATGAGGTCGAAAAGCTCAAGTTGACATTCGAAGAGAGCTCTGACTTCTTTGGCCGGATCACGATCTACGATTTAAAACTTGAAGGAGACTTTGCATAGTAGCCAAGAAGGGCGTCATGGTAGAAGTACAATATGCGGACGATTACAAGACTTTTCCCTCATTCAAACAGCTCGAAAGCCTCCCACTGCGGCACCAAGCCACCTGCGTTGTCAATCTCTACCCAACGCTTCGCCGCATTATCTATATAACTCCCCAAACTCCCAAATGCCCCATCCCAACCAAACCCTAGGGCTGATAGCCTACAGACAGAAGAACTGTGCACCTTATGTCAGCATCTTGACCAACGGACCAAAGCAACGCCGCACCTCAAGCCGCAGACAGTAGCGTACGGTCGCAGATCTGAGTCGTGCTCATTCACCCAGAGACCAGAGAGTAAAGCGAAATCCACAACCATCCCCTTCGTGAATCGGATCCGCTCCTCCTTACTCAACGCGTTGAACTCATCTTGCACGTAGGAGCGAGGGCTGGCAAGCGATTTAAGCTCTTCGTCATTGCTCCATACCAATGAAAACGCGTGAATGTTGTTCGGGAGTTGGTCGAGAAATTCCTCTGGTGCTGTAGGCGAATCCGACGCGATGTAGAACAGCGGGCTACCTTGGCTCGTCGGGTTTAGTCGCTGCCACGCTTCAAGCGCGGCCTCGACGTAGAGACTGGTCGGCAGGTGCGTTTTGTGGTATTTCCACGTCAAACCCAGACGATCCCCGCGCCGGATATGTACACTTAGATATTTTGAGGACTCATTTTCTGACATGAGTTCGCCCCGAGCCCTCCGGATGAGGGCGGCCATTCTCTGAGAGGGTAGGATGATCTGTGAAAAAGATGAGAGCGCCATCGTATAAATCGGTTTCAGGCGCCCCAGTCCAATTGAATAACTTGTCGAAGGTTAGCGTTTTTGGCTGAAGTTGTGAGACACTGAGAACCTACGGGTCCTCAAATTCTTCGGAAAATGGATGCCCAAAGTGGTAGATTGCAGTTTGCGAATTCACAACCTAAGAGCAGGTGAGCCAGGCGATAACATCCCAGTGCGCCCGCTTACCCAATGTCTGTGGAACTATCATCAGCATTGATACATCCAGGAGGTAACCATCTCTCACCTTGCAGATCTGGGACAAGCGACGAGTTCTGTTCTAGAGTCAGAATTGCTAAAGTGCACAATGCGGGATGGCACTTGCCTGAGGGTGGAGGAGGTTTACATCCTGGCTCTGGTCCAGGACGCAACAACCGAACGTCAGAGAAGTAATCTGACCACCTGCAACATAAAGTTTCAGCAAACCAAGTGCACGGGCCAAGTGTATAAGATACCCACTTGCCACGGTTCCATTGGGAATCATCGATGAAGAACGTCCGTTGTTGCTGGGTCACGATTAACACCCTCAGACCAGTCTCCGAGCCTTACGACATCCAAGGACTCACTGAATCTGCGAGAGCAGCCGCCTGAGCCAACAAAGCCAAATCTCCCATCAACCCAACCTCCGATCCCAACATATACGTGACCGTGCTCTTGCAAACGCCCGAATCCGGACCCGAAGCAGAAGAAGGATGTGGAACATCCACCAGTAAATCCGTCCAATACGCCATATGCCTCATTCCCCCGCGGTGCATCTTCCTACACTCTGCCCGGTATTGCTTCGGGGTCAACGGGAACTCGGTGTAGTTCTCGTACGAAATCAAGGTGAGGCTCGAATCCCCGCCGTGGATCTCCTCCTGATCGTGCACTTCCTCCTCTTCTTCGGATATGCGATACTCGACGCCAAGGAAGAAGGCGAGGAGGAGCATGACTGTCAGACCGATGATTGAGAAGCGTATGGCGTTGGTGAGAAGCTTAGGTGCAGCAGACTGGAGGGATGGATCCGGGGGTTCCTCTGTGCTGTCTTCGTTCCCCAAGAGGGGGTCAGAATCTGATACCCCGTCACTATCCGTGTCCTCGTTGCCGCCCGTCGGTACTCCCAAGTCGGCTTCATTGAACCTACCAGACTGGGAGTGAGGTGTCCGGGGCACCAGGCCATCCGGATCGGGGCGGGCTGAGCTGACAGCCCTCAACGGGATAGAGGTCATCTGGCGAAAAGAGGCTCTTGCTGAGGCCGAGGAGTTACTCTTGAAGCAACTCTGCGGTGAGTGTTTGCCAAGAACAGAGGTTTGTTACTAAATCCCGGACCCTTCTGCTACTCACACGGTATAGTGCGCCATCACGACGCGGACGGGCGCTACCATTGATCGTCGCCGAGGCGACAGTCTGCAGCAGTCACCTCAGAATATCCCGGCGTCCATCACACAGAAAGACACCCGAGGATAAGCGTCGAGATGAAGGATGTACCCGTTGAATCTACAGTATAATACTCGTATGTATTGACACCTTCTATCAGATAGGGGGCTTGCCGTCCTTTTGGGACGTTGTGATCCGGTCTCCCAAAGACAAAGCAATGCCCTGTGTTTTGCTTCGTATCCGCACATGACCAGTGATATTTCCAGCTTCGGTTCTCTCGATACTCAAGTTTGCCAACGCGTCCTCGCCTACAATACCTCGTTGAGACGGAGACTCCACCACAGTTGACATAGAGTACACACCGAATAAACTGCGCGCATACATGTTCGCAGATAAGAAGTCACAGTCTCCTGATAGCGCGCCCTCTGGGGTGAGGCAGGACATGTTTGTGACCTTCATTACATGCGAGAGATACTCCCGTGGATCCCTGCAAGAAACCTCAGCATAAAAGAAGGCCTGGTTCGAGAACAACGAAGGACGTACGTCACGGTGGTTGTGACATTAACCCTGTTCTCCCACTCGAACTCGGTCCACATACTTCGGAACTTATATTACTGGTCAGCACGCAGGCCCGGATTCATCGAGACTAGAACATACCTGAGCTTCAGTGCAGTACGCCGGCTTAATGTAGTCCATGATATCAATGTGGATGTCATTCAGGATGACGCATTGCTCGGCCATTCCTGGTCCCTCCCACAGGATGCTTCCAAAGATGACACCAGTTTCTGTCGAAGAAACCTTAATGGTAGCCTTGATACTCTGGAAGCTATGCGGAGCGATGGTATAGACAGAAGGCCGCTCCACGAGCTTCAGATCGCCCAAAGTCGCAAAATCTAAGCAGAGGCTTTGCAGGGTATCTGCAGTCTGGTTGACCAGCAGCACATCTGGTGTGGGGTATGAGTGTCGGTTTGCATACCCACATAGGGTCACATACCAAGGAGAATATCAAAGCCATGTACTTTGACGTAGGCCTCAGCGTAAATGGGATCCGAGAAACCAGTAAGCTGAGAGATCCTGCTAAGGTTTGAGATAAAGTCCTCGTGGACCTCCCCGGCACCAGTGGCCTTGCTGACATCCTCAAGTTCCTAGCGATGCGTTGAGTGACTGTTGCAAGTGCACAAGGAGAGATCGACCTACGTCGATAATATCGTCGGCCGCCTTTTTTGAAAACTGACGGAAAGTCAACAAGTCGTCGACCTGGATCACAGCCTTTTTCGCCGCCTCGGCGGCTTTCTTCTCGGCAGCCTTTTTCTAAAAGTGAACACAGAGTAAGTTTTTGGCCTCGGAAATGCAGGCAAGGGACCACGAACCTCCTGCGCGGCAATCATCTTGGAGTAAGCGGCCTTAGTATCCTTCAAGAAGATCTCCCGGACAGGCGGTTGTTTGTCGAGGTCACTCAAGGTTTGGATACAGTTCATGATCCGCTCGTTGGAGTCTTCGTCAATAGGCACGGTCACAAACTTGGATTGGCCAACACGGATGACCGAAACCATGATCAGCATGGCCTCGGCCTTAATAGAATTAACTTGTTGTTTGTCTTTGGAAATCTCGGCGCAGCGAATGACAAGTTTGGTGATGGCGGAAGAAAGAACCGCGCCGGTGTAGAAGTCTCCCCCCAAGATAAGTGCTAGAACGCCTATCAGTATTTCAAGAAAAGAACCCAACACGAAATTGGATTACTTCTCAAAGGCGGTTTAGCAGCGGCCTTAACGGCCTCCAGCCTGGCATTGCTGGCGCTGGTAAAAGCGGTTTCGGTGGCATACGTTCCGTCGGCGAGAACCCTCGGTTTACTACTGCCAGTCACAGGAGCGGCTTCCTTCTCCTCTTCGTCTTCTTTGTTCGTCTCGTCCAACAGCCGTTGTTCAGAAGCAAGAATGGGGATTTCACCAATCACCTTGCGGATCTCTCGGAAGGCACTCATGATATCAGGAACATCCTCGGAATACTCTCCGACGATCCATAACACCCCTCGGTAGACCTTGCCAGACTTAATCTCAGAAAGAGTCGAGATGAGGTGGGAAACGATAGACTTCCTCAAAGCAGGGAACTTCTCGACCACTTCCCGCACGAAGGCAACGACATCGAGAGCAGATGGGTTGTTCGAGTCTCCAAGGAAGTCCATGAGGGCGTGTACGACGCTAGCAGCGACTTCGGAAAACTTGACAGCACAAACGTGGATCGATTGGATGAGCAATTGGCGATACTCTGGAGCCTTCTCGTGTGACTGATCCTGGGTTTTCTGCAACTGCTTCTTTAGGAACAGCACAACTTCCTCCACATTGCGGCTCGAGGTAAGACTGAGCACGATGCCGATGGCCCTTCTTTGGACCTCCAGATCCGGACTAGAAAGGACCTGGAGAATATCCATGATTAGACTGTCGAGGATGTGACCGTGCTTCGCGCGTAGGTTATCGAGGCGATCCAAAACGATCAGCTTGACGTTGTTGTCAGATTCCTTGATGGCAAGGTTAACGTACGCGGATGCAGCAGCTAACAAGGTGGTGTAAGATCGGTGAGCGACAGAAACGCAAGATAAACTGACCCTTGATCGCCGCTGGATTCTGAGTTAGTGAGGTGAGAATACCGGCTGCTTCGTATTTTACGGTATGCGACGAGGAGTTCAGTAATTCAGATATCAGAAGGATGAATCGCGGCTGTTGTCGTAGGGGTTAGGACAGGCATGGCCAGAATATTTGGTTTACGGACCCTGTGAATCGAGTCTCGCTTGCAGTCCAACTTGATAACCTCGATGATGCTCATCTGGAGCAACTCGTCCATGTTTGGAATCTGGTCGAAGTGTTGTAGGATGTACTCCACAGCCTTGGGCATAGCGCAGTTCGACAGGAACACAAAAGCGTTCCGTTTGCAAGTTGCATCCGACTCGGCAGCGAGGAACGTTTGGATTAGTTCTGGCGCGTCCGGGATGAGGTTCTCAAACTCGCGGTATATAGTGTAAATGGCGAAGACGGCGTTTTTGCGAACATATGAATGCCGGTGTTCCAGACATGAGCGGCAGATTGGGATGAGGGGTTCGAGGAGTTCAGCATCTTTTGAGATCTTCTGGAGGAACCGTAGAGTGGCACCACGGATATACTCGTTTGGATGTTGCTGCAAATTTGGTTTCATTCAAGACCATCACGCTCGATTGATCGCGAACGTACTGACCAGATCGTTGCGAATTGCATTGCTGGAGGGGTTAAGCGGGGCGAAATCAATGCAACAACCGTAATAACGCACACGACAAGAATCATTTCCTGCTTCAGCTTCCCATTGTCATCGTACTTTGGACACACTTCCCAGTAGAAGTGGAGGAGCTTTTTCAATGGCTTGTTTTTGGATGGGAGCACGTATTGGATGATTGGCATCAAGAGTTGGGGCTGTTGACAGTAGGTCAATGAGCTTCTGTATGGTTTTATCAGGTAGGCAAATATACCTGAGCATTTCCATTGATCGTAGAGACGATTATCTTTCGCAGAGTGTCGAACTTTACTTCATCGGAGCCCTTCTCGAGACCAGACCTAAGCTCTTGAACGGAGGGTGACTCTGACGAGTCTTCAAATACGACGGTGTAGCATGACGCATCGGTAGAGACGGACATGGTCGCGTCAGACAAGGTAGGAAAAGATGAGAAAAGGTGCTAGTGGGTATGGCGGACGGTGTCGAACACGTATCCACCACCGCGATCAGTCTCGATCAGCGCCCTCCGCGATCAACGCCCTTTACTGAGGGTGTTAGACATAAGGTCCTTAGGCTACAGCATCTATGATACACGTATGATGGTTCTGGGGTTTTCTAGTCTGGCTAGAGTGTGCATCTTTGAACGGCCGTCTCGTAAGGCTTCCCTCCGGCCATATTGACAGCCTCAAACAAACACTCCCTCCACCCAAGAGGCACCCCAATCTCCTTGAGCACGCTGCTGGCCTCCCCACCTCCAAACTCCTGTTCCATCCACATCATCTCTGGACACAGTCTAACCCGATCCCAGGTGATTTTGCAACCGCATCTCTCCTTGGCTTCTGAAAAGCCGATGATGCACACCTTGTCTCCGTGCGTGATGAAAGTATCCTTGCGATGGAATCCGTAATGACGAACTCCAGCTTTATGTAGGCGGTACGCAGCTTCCAGCTTTGAGCGACTACCAAGAGTTCAATGTTAGTTTTCGGTGTCAAGAGAGGCCTGTGATGTGGTTTTTACTCACTCATCGATTTCATCGCTCGGGATGGCTCCGTCCATCTCCTCGAGGATCATGCACCCAAGGCCATTCAGTTTGGAATCCGTGGTTGTGTAATACCCATAGAATTTCGGGACCGTGACCCCCAGGAGCCCTCTCAACGCTGAGCAGTAAAAGTCCCCCTCCCTCTTCAGTTTTTCCATCCTTTCCTTTGATCTCGCCCACTTGATAACAACAGGCTGAGGGGCGTTCTCACCGTCATGGAGGTAGCCGGTGTAGAGCGATCGAGTTCCAAAGAGTGGATTCCACGTCACCTCGGAAGAGTCCTTTGGAGCTGTAATGACTAACCCGTGCATTTCTGGGCCGTCGCCAAGATCCATGGGTTGCATCGAATCGATACGTTGGAGATCGATGCAATATTGATCGTAGAAGTGGATCCTGATGAATGCAGGCATATTTGCGGGGGATGATGTGTGGTGAGTACTGGTGTACTATAAGGGCCCAGTCGCCGAGATTTTATACTCACACCCCACGGTACGTCTCGTCTTATCCATGGCAGACGACCCCATGCATCTTTTTGTGGCCATGGACGACCCAGGTCAAAGCGGCAGCGGGCCTACACCACATCTGCCATGCGTAGCCCTTGGGCCTTTCACCACCCGACCACTCATCATAAATGCTGTGGGCACGTCCTAGGTCTTCCTGAAAGAGTAAAGAAGGCCGTTTCTACTCAAGCCGTTTTAATTTCATGGGTCCTCACCACTGCCTGGTCGTTCAAGCACTCAGGGCTCAAATGTTCGTCACGGCCCTACGCTCATGCTTTTGTTCACTCATCCATGCCTTCGCCCGGTGGAACATCAGAACGATTGCTTGCCACTGCAGGAACCAAGGTATGGACATGTATCTCCAGCACGGCGACCTCGCCAAGTAATTTACCTATACTCCGACCGGTAGCACGGGCATCACGCTCAGCACGACGCGATCGAGCGGCAACTCTTATGCGCAGAATGATCTAGAAGTTGGGGCCATGCAACCAGCTTCTAATCACTCCGGACTATCCCTCGCATTGCACCTCTTCCGTGAATCCGCCGAGGTTTGAATAGGTCAGCCCGTGAATAGGATCAAAGGTCTGTTATTGGGGAAGCCCGGTCCGGCACTGCCACGTCCGTATACTAGAAGCTTTGCACAAGAGGACCCTTCATTTACTAGACCCTCAGGCCTCAGGCCTCATGCCACGGGTGTCTTCTAGGTTGGTCGATTAAGTAAGTTGGCCCAATTCTGAGTGGCCTGATCGTTAGCTCATCCGAGTCGAAGTACAAGACGCTTCTCAGCTGACAGCCGATTGAGATGTGGATTAATACTTAACAGGGATCTTCGCTCGACAGTTATCTTATCTCTTTCGCTTAACTTCTCATCGAGACCTACATGATGCCTTGTTGTGAAACTCGCAAACGTCCGGTACGGCACTCGTGGGCGCAACCTTTTGCCGTTTTTACTATCACTTTGAAGCGAGGGGCTTCTTACACGTCGACTTCTCGCTTATAATTTCACCTCCTAGAACGGACACTTACCGTGATCACGGATTCATGTGCTGCGGAAGATATACCCGAACACGGTGCGTCTCCTCGACTGGGTGAGATCGCGGACACTGATAGATACGAATCGCACCTCACGACCAGTGTAGCGTCTCAAAGACATCCCACAGGGTGTGTATCGTACCTATTGCGCCAGTCGATGGAGACAGCGCGTAAGTTCCCGCAGGTTACGCAAAAGAAAGAGATCTCAGCCGTCCACGAGTCCCGAGTGGGCGTTATCCAGGGCTGGACCAGTACTTCTGTGGGATATTTATTTTCCTTCCTGTAACGCTGCAGTTTATATGACCACGTTCGATACTCACCAAGAAACTCCATAATTCCTTGCACGTTCTGTTCGGAAGAACGTATTTCCCAGGAACGTGTTGATTGGGTTGGTTTGCGTCGCAGATTGGGGACCAAGCCCCAAGTGGAAATTCCAGGCCAGTGAAATGCAAAGAGGGGGAGGTAAGTAGTGTATCCCGTTTCTCGGTCCTAGGCGATTTTTGGCAACTGCGCAAGCATGTATAATGAATTCTTTACGTCCCGAACGCTATGGAAGGAATAAAACTCGCCGCGGGGTTTCTGTCAAATATGACAGACAATGACAATCCCGAGGTTTCCAAGCAGGGAACCCGCTCTACGAATTCTATGTAGCTCAATGCATAAGATCTAAGAACTTGCATCAGAAAGAGATGCATCATCCTTATCTACCTATCCCTCTTATTCCAACTTATTTACGACAGCTCCTCGTCATTCAGACCCCTCGAGATTGTCCAACTTCTGGTTATGTAATGACAAATAATCGATAACCTGTAAGGCGAGAAAAGGACGAAAGGCTTGGGTGTGATCGAATCGGGCTCACAGGACTCGTCCTCGGACTCAGCCGTACACGATCTGCTCGTAACGAACATCAAACCTCATCAAGGCCACACCGACCGAACCAGGTAAGAGTAGTGACAGGAATTCAACTTGACGCATGTATTCGTTGTCGTTATTAACGGTCGCAGGGGTCTTGATGCACACAAAGGGAGGTTCTTGGTTCACCTTGCCCATCGCACACTCCACCCCGCGACGGGGCTCGCCTAGGGAGGATGAGAGCGAAGGTCTAACCTGCGCGCACGCCTCCCCGTTCCGATAACTCGGTGGTTTGGGCCGGTACGATACAGAATTGCGTGCGTCATCCCGGCGGTTGCGTCTCCGGCATCCAATTGAATCCGCGGATAAGTATCAGACTCAAAGTTCCCTCGATAGCTCCCTGGTAAGTTACAGCAGACGCGTCTGTTCGGGAAAGTGGGTCACCTAACTTACATATTTTTTACTACCTTGGTCAAACCACTTCACAGGGTTTCTGTGAATCCCGGAGGCATGCATAGCAAGTGTGGTGTTTGAGGTGCCTTTAATCATTGGTATAGCCTGAAACCGTGGATGTGGCGGCAGGCACCCGCATACCGCTAACCGTCTGCGCAGTGCGTCGATCTGATTCATCACAAAAACTCAGAGATGGGTGACCGTGGCCTCGGAATTTCGCGTCGACGATCCTCCCCAAAGGTTGAGCTGAGCTGAGTCTAAGTGTTGAACGTTGATCTCTGATTCTGTGGTATGGACGGCAATGATCTAGAAAAAAGCTCAGGCCGCCGGGAAGCCTCATGTCCGTTAGACCTCAACGTGGTCGCTGCCTCAATTTCGCGACTCGGAGCCGTTTACGGCCAACGGCTCCCTCCCTAGCTTCCATGCCTGACAGAAAACCAGTTGACAGATGGGATGATCGGGTTAGATCCGCGAACATGGATTCCACGATTCTCAGAGCTCGGAATCGAGCCTCGTGGTCACTCCAGCTGGTGAAGACGAGAGAATGGGGTGAGTAATGGGTGTCGACTTTACCACATCGAAGAGAGGGTCGGATAATAAGAGAGCCCGTCAGCTTGCTGCGAAATGAACCCTTGCGGCGTGGATAGTTGGAACCCCATAGTCATTACCGAACCATTCAAACATTCAATCCGCAGTCCCTCTGTGCTGTCCAAGAAGCTTGGCTGATCGCTAGTCACTCCTCGTACGCCCCCGGTCTGGGATGAGTGATTCAGCAAAACACCGTCTGCGCGGTGAGTCCGTGATCTCCAAAGAATGGTCTGATTTTTTTTTTCAATTCAGTACTACCACAACTAATCATAAGGTTCAGACGTTCGCATATTCACCTCATTTCGGAGATGACACAACCTGCCTGGTTCAACGCGGTGCTTTGATCTCGCCCTTGTCCAGGCTGCAGTTGACAGGTTTCGCCGGGTACTCCGTCCGCGTTCCCGCTCGTTAGGTCACCACATACAGTACCAAACAAAAGGGATTGCTGGGCTTCACGCACACTACTGCCGTGTTATCCGAAACGTCGGAAAACAGCCGCTACGACCGCTGGAATGGGAATCAAATTCAAACGTCAGACGTCCAGCACCCGAGTGAAATTTCAACTGCGCTCTCTCTCGCGGGCGATTTCCCACACAGCCAATATTAACCACCACCTAGAGCTTAGCATTCACCGGGGACTATACCCGAGCGCTCGGCTGGATCGGTCTGAGGCCGGCTGTCGATGCATCTAGTCCCTGTTTACAGATAAACGTTTGTACTACGCCGATTCGAGTCTGATTGATGGGCAGCAATATCTTAATAGGAATTATGACTGAAATACGGGGCAAGAGCGGGTACGATAAAGATGCCGGGGGTGGGAAGAGGGTGGAGATAATGCGGTACATTATTTATAAAATACACGGCAGACGTGACCTCGGCACAGACATGCGTGGGTGAGTGAACATGAGCGAATGATATACTTTTACACAACCAAGGGAGGGGCGGATACATAACAGATCGAGAGGGTAAGAATATACCAAAGAAGAGGAGAAAGGCGTGTACACACGTTCGAAAGCATCGTCAAAAAGGAATGCATGGTGATAAACAAAGAAGGGGGGGATGGGGAGTGTGGGTGTTAGGGAAAGGTAAGAAAGGGTCATCTATCTGTCGTACCATGTTTTGAATTTTGCGTCGCATGCGTGGGGGAGTATGAGATATAGCTTGTGATGTGGTGTACAAATGATGTGTCATTCATTTTCGTCGTCGGGTGGGGTGTTTTGGGTATAGGGGATGGGGATGGGGACTCGGGAATCGAAGAAAGAATGCCAGTAAAAAAAAGGGTGGCACGAGAACGGGCCAAGAACCGAGGTATCTATCACGCCCTCCTCAAGAAAGCGGCATTCCCCTGAGCTCTATCACACTTTTCGGCAATTTGGCGGGCCTGATCAAGGGCTTTAGCAATCAGGGGTCGAGTGGAGACGTCCTCTGGGGTGTAGTCCAAAAGATCTAGACGAGAAAATAACCATACAGGGTAAGCATAACTCGGATTCGCGGAAATGAAAGATGTTTACGAGCCTTTGAACCACAGGACATATCTCATCACCCTTTGAGCCGGCAAGATCGCCAAATCTCTGACAGTCGGAATTCTCTCCCGTCTCTGCCCTGTGCCGAAGAGAAGATTGTGACTGGAACGGGTCGAAGATTCGACGCTCCCGATAACGTGGTTCATATCAAGGCTCGCACCTCCCCTTCTCATGGGGTTAAGTGTGTTCCAGCCAATCGATGGCGGAGGCTCTGCGGAGGGGATGTGCGCCTCCTGTAATGAAGCGCTTCGGTTATGACGCCGGAGAGTATGTGCGGATTGATTTTGTTCGCCTAACTCGGAGACAGATGGGGGTTCTTGAGGAACAGGCGGAATAGGCCTCGTCGGTCGGGGAGGCACCTGGTTAACATGTTGTGGTGGGGATTCGATGACTTCGTTTAAATTAGTCGGACTCTGAACTGAAGACTTGCTCGAAGAACGGAATCGGCGCCAAGAAGCTTTCATCGACTTGGAAGTCGCTAGGACGGGAGAAGTCGTCTGGCTGGAAGTCTTCCGTCTGAAAAGACTGAAAGAGCGTCTAGGAGGGGTATTGGGGTCCTGTGACGACTCGCTTTCAGTGGGAGGAGGGGGTACGGGTAGAGGAGGGACTTCTGCAATGGGGAACGGTCGCGAAACGTCCAAACTCGATTTGGTCATCTGTGGCACCGTTTTTCGCCTATCAGGAAAGCCAAAGAGGGAGAGTTGTAGAGATGATTGATTCAAACTCCTGCGGCTAAAGCTCCGTGGAACGCCACTGTCGTTAGGAGGCGAGGCCTGCTTGGGTTCGTCCACGGCACCAGAAACCCTCGGACTCCTCACCAGTTTTCGTTTACTGGCGCGTTTTGTGACGAAGATGTCACCAATGATGCCACAGTACGCGACGAGTGCGTGTTCCAACTGGGCAGAGGATTTGAGGAAAGCGGTGCTGATTCCATAAACAGTTGGGTCCTGTGAACAATGCTCCAGGAGCGTATTGGAAGCAAGGATGAGGGCAGGAAGATACGACGTAAGAAGAGTTGACGGTGGTGTCAGAGTCTTCGCATCGATCGGGAGGTCAGACAAATTCAATAAAAATGACGAGTAAAAAGAATTACCTGACCGTCTTTCAATTGCACAAGTTTGGAGAAGTACGCCTTCTCTGTCCGAACAAGTTCTCGGCAACAGAAGAGGGCTTTCCGTGCAACCTTCCAGGCCTGCTCCTGATGGTCCTCGATGTCTGGTGGCGTTTGGAGATCATCTTCTGGAGCATCAGAGTCGTCATCTGACGCATCAGAGAGGTAGTCTTCATCAGATCGAGCCTCATCGTCGTCGTCATCGGCTAGCCAAAACTTTTGACGCAGGTCGGGTCCCCCATAGACAAAGGCGCCGGAGAGGGTGGCATCTGCGTGCGTCGGGTCGTGGGAGAAGTAGTCATCCTTGGTGGGGAACCGAATTCGATCCGAGATAGCGCCCGGGGGCGAGGCGCTGAGTTCCAACGTGTTGCAGCGAGTGAAGAACTTGGCCTTGTCGGACTTCCTACGCTGCCTTAATCTCGTAATACGCCGAAGTTGTTCCAACTCGAGGGCGAGGGTCTCGTCGGGCACGTGTAGCATGCTCCAGCGACGGATGATATGAGAAGTAGAGGCAGACCTAGATACGGACTTCTTTGATCGTGAGTGGAGGTTGGTGGGCGAACGTGCCATGGTGGATGACTCTGCAGAGGAATGGCTATTCGGACAGGAGAGGGGGGCGTCGGGCACGTGTATGGGGTCGACGGCAGTCCTCATGTATGAAGCGTACAAGGCGTTATGCACACCATAGCCGTATCCTGTGTATCCATCCAAAGTGGCGGGGTAAAAATGGGAGATAGGCGGTTGGCTGGGGACTACGGTAACCACAGAAGGGTTAAGGGCGAATGGAATCTGTTCTGGAGACGGAGATATGATGAACGGTGGAGAGAGGACGTGCTTTCTCGAGTCGTCGGAGAATGGGGGGCTGGGGCGATGGATTTGGTTCATGTATGCGATGATCCTCGCAAGGTCGGTCGAGGAAGCGACTTCGTCGTTGAGGAGGGGATTTTGGTGGAAGAGGGGCAACGACTTGGAAAGAGGCGGAGACTTATATAACTTGCGCCTCTGCCAACTTTTCTGTCGGTCGCCCATGGCTGTGGCTGAGGGGCGGAAGCAAGAAGCCGGAGACTCGAGAGACGGAAAGATCAGCGGCAGGGAAAATTGGACTATTTAGATAGAAAACTGATTACGTGATCGATACCAACTCCTTGGCTCGCGTGGAACGAGAGTCTGGTGAGAGACGCCGGGTCGAGTTTGTATCCAATCCCATGAGGTCCAACGACGACAGGCGCAACAGTCACAACCAAGCGATCCACCAGGCCACTCCGAACGAACGAGTCAATGATCTGGGCACCACCCTCGATCATCAGATCTCGTATTCCAAGCGAGCGTAGCGTGTGCAACACCCCAGACACCTCTGGGAAACTTGAGCCTTTTCGTCATGTTTGACGTCAGGGCGGCCACTCACCGTTATCTTCGCTTTCGATTACCCTCGCCCCCGCAGATTCGAGTCTCTCTTTCCTCTCCAAGACTTCACCATCCTCTGTCTTGGAGTAAATCACCCACGGTTGTTTCCCTCTGCCCTCCCCATAGTTTTTAATCAGCTTGCAGTCAACCGCAAGTCGACACCTCCGATCCATCACAATCGGTGTCGGAAGCAAATGCGGCACTTCAACAGGCAGATGCCGCGCTGTACACCCAGGCCTCGTGTGGTAAACGTTCCGTCCCAAGTACTGATGGGTCTAACTCTTTCACTTACTGTTCAATTGTGGATCATCGTTCAATGCCGTCCCAACTCCAACAAGAATTCCATCATGCATAGTTCGCATCCTGAACCGATGCCGCAACGGGGTTAGATGTTATTATTCCCGGCCCAGTCGGATACCTTTCCTAGAGTATATGGCTCACCAATGTGTCATTGTCATGCTCTCTCTACCGCTCAACGTCAGTTGTTTCCCGCCAATTCCTGCTATCTTGGCGTCCAGAGACTGCGCAAACGTCAACGTAACCTTGGGGCGCTCTTCTCTTATCTTGATATCCTCCTCAAAGATTGAGGTAAGAAAGCTCGGCGGTTTTGCCATGAGATCGCAACGATCCCGGTTCAACGTTCAAACGTTCAAAACCCAACGAACGGTGAAAGTGGACACGGCCAAGGTGCTTGTTGATCTTGACTCGGCGAATCGACTCTCGAGCGGTCAGGGTCGTCCAGTCACGTGACGATTTCCTTGTATATATATGGGCCGCATGCGGTAACGAACAGCCCGCTCTTGCTCTCCAACCATCACCATCTACACGTTCCACTAAACCAAACACACTCCCCAAGTTCCACTAGCTAACTATGTCTGGCCGCGGTAAAGGTGGAAAAGTGAGATTTTCTGCGCTCGAAACCTATTCATGTGGACTGACGGCGAACTCGCCTCGTTAGGGTCTCGGAAAAGGTGGTGCCAAGCGTCACCGTAAGATTCTGCGTGATAACATCCAGGGTGAGTCGAAAAATCGCGCGAACTTCGATGCTTCCGGCGTGTATACACGTGCCACTTCTACCCGCGTCGCGACGCGATTCCTAATTAAGAGGCGTGTTCTGACTTTTAATCCCTTAGGTATCACAAAGCCCGCCATCCGTCGTCTCGCTCGTCGTGGTGGTGTCAAGCGTATCTCTGGTTTGATCTACGAAGAGACTCGTGGTGTTCTCAAGATCTTCTTGGAGAACGTATGTCGTCATTCGTAACCGCCCGCGACATCCCATCCTTAACATCTGTCTCTATCTCACTAGGTCATCCGTGACTCTGTTACCTACACTGAGCACGCCAAGCGCAAGACCGTTACCGCGCTCGATGTCGTCTACGCCTTGAAAAGGTCAGGCCGAACCCTTTACGGTTTCGGTGCCTAAGCCTCTATGTGAGTTTACGCGTTTTTGTTCCACCCCACGGACCTCTGATCCCGTTCTCGCAGTATTCTACATCGTTTCTACTAGCCTTACTTCGTACTGTTTGACCTGTCTTGCTGTTTCCTTATGTACTACCAACGATAACAATATACGACCAGCCTAGCATGACGCCGGGTCCTTTGTGAGTTGGTATTGCTGACGGTCTACGGTGAAACCCTCGGTCCCTTTACTGCTCTTGGTGACCTCTGACCTTGTTTAACCCCCCACTTTTGTCTCCATGAACAAAGAGGCGTAGCAAGTGTGGGAAATAACTTTCGTATGTCCACGTTCTTGACCTATCGTAGCCTATAGTGCGGCCGCCGTCGGCACGACCTGTGGGACTGCAAATGATTCGGCTTGACTTATCGCCGAATAGCCGAGTCCCGACAATACAGGAGATCTTACAGCACACTTGCCAAATTCAGCGATCCCTGGGTCCCGTGGCCGCTGCAATAAGAGGAGCAACCCTGGGAACCCGTGTGAATGTGATGCACCGCACCCCAGATTACGACACTTTTCTGGACCATAAGTAATTTTGCATCGCAGGGCGCGCGGTGTAGTATTGTTGGTATGTGAGTGCAGTGTGTTGTATTGTGAGTACCGTTTGTGTGTATTGTAACTTACGAATGCAGATGACCTGTTGTCGAGATAACGAAAAGAATAAATGCAGCATGCTCAACACGGAACGGTACGCCCTGGAGATAAACCCGAGATTAGTTAGATGGGCGGAGGGAGGGGTGGGTGGGAGGATAGAGAGGTATCTGAAACGCCTTGATCCGCCGGCAGGACGCAGAGACGGCGATAAAAACGAAAAAAAAAGACAAATGAACGATGGGGAATACCGAATCGAAAAAAGGCTAGGCTGGATGAGACGGGCGGGTGGAGTGGTGCGAGGTGATGAAATGGTGAGATTTTACAAGATAGCAAGATGAAAAGCGGATTGGAGGATGCGATGCTCTGGAAGACTCATGCGATGCGGTGTAGACGTTGGAGAGAAAGTCGGACCATCTGGTATAAGTGATTGGGATACGACGAGATCGGGGGACCGAGAAAGGGTTGGTTTAATGTTTCCCAAGTATTCGCATGATCCCTCGAGACCCTTGTCGCTGCGGCTGAGGGCGAGATGGCGTGGTCGGCGTCGATGTGGTATCAGGAGAGGGTGAAAATTGCGGTGGGGCACTTGATTTACGAAGTTTACTGGGAGATCCTGCTTGTACGCCAAACTCGTCGATGGGGGCGGAGGAAGGACTGGTATTCCTATCCCCAGATCCCTTCTCAGATTTCTTTGATCGCTTTTTACCACTGTCCTCGGTAGCCTGATCCTGGCTACCTTCACCACAGAATTTTGGGGTACCCGCAGTCCCGTCCTTTTCAAAGCTAGAAATGGTGGACTCCGACCTCTTCAAATCCTTCTTGTTTCTTGTATCGGGGTGGACGAGCGCTGATCTTCGCTCCTCGCGAACCTTCTCCACGTATCCGATTGCTTCCAGGCTGCCTGGGGTGGGGAAGAAATAAGGCGCTTCGTACGGGCGGGTTCTGACCGGGCCCTGACGAGCGGGGGTGAGTGGTAACTGGGATATTGGAGGCCGAGCGATGCTGATAGGCTCCTCGTAAATTGTTTCACCACCCACATCATCTCCATTTTCAATGAGCACCGGAGATATAGCGCTCCGGCGAGGTGGGTCGATCCGTAACGATTTCCGCTTTTTCCGCTGTGATGCACGCGTAGCGATGTCCCACTTCGATTCGACCACGGGTGTTGTTGCAGGTGATGATGACTTGGGAGTGGGCGGATTTGACGTTCGTTTACACGACCTCCGTTTGCCTGCAGGCAGTATTCATCAGCATTCCCACAGACAATGGTCGGATGACCATTAGGTGATGACTTACGAGTACATGCCGCTGACAGACTGTGCCGCTTCGAGTGGCTCTTCACAAACCTGGCCGCCGGCTTACCAGGCGTGCTGAGGTCACCGAATCGCACTTCCGATGGTCTCGGAGCAGAATGTAAGAAAACAGATGAAGAAGGGGTCGGAGGAGAGACGATGATCTCGGCTCGATCAACCCGCTGCTCGCGTGAACCTTTATCAAGATCAGACTCGAGTTTGCCGGCAGTAGAATTGGGTTCTTCGGGAGTGGGTTCATCCAGGAGTGTTGACCGTTTACGCATTCCCAGGTAAGTCCGGAGGCCGTTTCTGGGTGATCGAGACTGCGGCGGAGATGGGGGTGGCATTGTCATTAGTCTGGGGGTCGGGGGCCGGGATGGGGTGAGAGATTCGGAGGTATAATTTGTGTCATTGCGGAACCTTGTTTCATCGGGAGATGGGGACCTTCGGGACTCGTTGCCAGTAGTTCGATTAGAGTAAATGGAGTTGGTTGTACCGTTGCTAGAGAGTGTGTACGACGTGCTGGACGAAGGTGTATCAGATGACGGCTGAGGGATATGGCGAGGACGGATTTTCTGAGATGGATGTTGAAATCTTGGAGTGGGACCTGTCTTCCCGTCTCCGATAAAGATGGGCTTTGGTGTTGAGAATAGAGAGAACAGAGGTGAGACGATGACGCTGAGTATGCTCTATAAACCGGATGAATTTGAGCCAGGAACGGATAGAAATGTGGAGGTAACGCACGATAAACACGCCCAAAGAACTGGCCGAGAACCCAATGCATGCAACCAGAACACCTTTGAGCTGGGTTTCGAACTTTTGAGGCATCGTAGTGCAGCACCGGCGGAGCCTGAACCAGCGAGGAGAGGAAAGCGGGGGAGACAGCGAAGGACAGGAATGAGGAACAAAGAACCGGAACGCAAGCTTTTGAGTAAGCTACGCGCGAACGGTGATCAGTTGGTTATTGGATATTCATGCCCGAACTCACAACAACGAACGAATGTTGATGCACAGCTGACCGGGCAGGGTTCCAAGACGCCGAGGGTATATGTAGTGTCTGATCAAAAGCTTCTGGAGGGCATATTAGCAGCGTCTGTTAGATTGCTGGCTGAGTAGAAGAGAGAGGAGTTGCGGTCGCGATTCACGTGTGAATCCGCTGTTGACATGCCTTTGTGCACACCACGTCCCTGGCACCTGCAGCAATGCAGATCGGTTGATCGACCGCCCGCTCAGACTCGCGTGGCATCGGCTCCGCAGCGTATGGAACTTTTTCGGGTATTATCGCCCAGGAGACTCGCAGCAAGACTTAGGCACAAACTTTGGTAGTATCTGCAATATTTCTGCAGGCCGGAGTGTGGTAAAGCGAGCGACACAGTTCATCATCATCACCAATAAGTATCACGTAAAATCGAAACGGACTGGCTTCGGCCCGACGGAACGGAAACAATTCAAGCACCAATGTTCAGATGCCTTGTCCGGATCTGTCGGTCTGTTAGATTCAAAACGCTGCAAGGTTGTTCCTAAGGAGGTTGATGGCTCTTCGAGATGCAGGGTCACCGAATCACGATCGCAGAAAACCTCTTGCATCAGATATGTCTCCCATCGCAACCAGGCTCGACAGTCCTTGTTTCCCAAATCTGAGGATCATCTGGCATAAGCGGTCCCACGAGAGACAAGGAAAATACGTTGGAAACCCACCCCGTTTGATGAACTCACTCTCGTGAATCTTGAATGTATTCTCTGGAAACGGGCAAATGACGTCCCAAGAAGAGTGGTCTGCCTCGACTATAGTCCCTGCTGAATTCGGTAATTTCAGCCGCCAGCGGGTGCCTGATCCGCGATCGACTCGAGGACTCGCTCTAGCACTCAACGCCTCCCATGCCATCCACGTCCACACCTCCTGACCCGGAGGACTCGTCGTCTGTCTCGTCCATCTTTACAGCCCCTGACCCTAATGATCCAGCCTCGGGAGTGTTCTGTAGCCCCTTTCCAGATACACTACCTCCTCCGTGGTACCGATCCAAGACAAACGACCCCGGTCGCCCCAGGACCCGCGCGAGAATCGTTGGCGGGCTTATCATCCCCTACTTGGAGGGCTAAGAATTGTTCAAATGAACATACGGCATAGAACTCAAGAAGGATCACTCCCTAGACCTTAACATCACGTTATATCTGGAGGATGTAATCCACGAACGGGGTTATCCCAACGACATCGATCTCGCACAGCGTCGGGATGTGACATGGTACGACTTCCCCCTTGTCACACAAGGCGCTCCAGGGCCTTTTTCCAACGTTGGGCCAGCGGGGGTAGAGGAAGTTCTACAGGATGACTTGAAGGATGTGTTGAAATCTGGGGGAGCAAGAAGAGGGGGCTCGTGAGGCGATCCTCCGAGGGTTAGGTAGGTGTATTCATGATCGCGTATCCCGCAATTAACGACTCTTCGTTTTCAGGGATTAAAATGACTGTTCATCAACAAAACCGCCCCCCTCGGGTAGCGCTACCCGAGCTTAGCCGAGGCTTTTTTGACAAAACTTACCGACACTAGTGCCAAAAACTGAATAGGATTTTGTTAAGCGGTCAGGTAGCGCTACGTAGGAGGGGGGCGGTTTTGCTGACGGATGTTCAAGTGCTTTTTCATGTAAACTTGTGTGTCTGTAAAATGGTAATGTGACACTCGCCATGAGCCTCGTTTCTTCTATCGTCTCCACGAATTTTCTTAGTTTTCATCAGTAAAATATACGGTCGGTACCCGACGGTGCGTGGTGGTGCGCGATGGTATGTGGCAGCTCGTCAATCGTGTTTGCAGTTTGAATCCGCAGAGGTGCCTGTTGAGCGGGAAAAGGCAACGAATCTTATTTTCATACAGGAGATGGAAAGGGAGCCGCGCAAGAAAAAGGCTAATGAACACACAGAAGACGGCGTTCTCGATGCGCGCAAAGCGATTCATGCCACTGGCGGAGGAAATGGTAGTGCCGTACTGGCTAAGTCTTCTGAGGGAGGCAAGGCGAAAGGCAATCAAGGCGGTAATCTTCGCATTTAAACACGTTCAGTATACCGGAGGACACATGTTTAGTTACTTTGTGGTAGTCAGACAGGCAAAAATGAGAAAGGAATGTCCATAACCGGGCATACGCTTTAGTAGGGAAAATCAATATTGTAGCGCCCATCATGATCTAATCCAACAACAAACTTGACGAGCATTCTCGACAGGCAATCTTTCGAAAACTGCCTTGCCCTCTTCAATCCACTTCTTTTCCACCCTTCTCCCGTTAGGCGTAGTAAAATCCGTATACAAACCAGATTGTGCTCTCACTGACACCGGCGACCGTGCGGATGTTCCTGGCAGTCGTGGTTTTCCGAGAAGGTGGGTGGCGAGGTAGATGGCACCTCCCGCGATGGAGACGGGACTTCGCCCATCCGCGATACCGAGCTCGCGTGCCTTTCTGATGATGTCACGACGGATCGGCTGAACGTTGGGAGATAGAGGTGACTACAGTAATGGCTGAGGTCCCCGCCGCCAGCGGTAGTGTCTACGTTATGATTGCTATTAGTGGAGGCACCGAGAGTGAGGCTGAAGGCCTGTTTGGGGGTCTTTTTAGACACCTGCGAAGTTTGCAGATCTCCCCAAGACTGCGGGGAATATGGGCCTAACGACAGCAAATGAAGATGCAAGCGGCAACGACAGCTTCCATTGTCCCCCCGGAGGGGCTTTTCTTCATCGGAACGCTTGTGGACTTGCTTCGCTATGTCACCGATCGTTTTGGGGAGCGAGAACTGCTCGCACATGGCAGAGATGTCTCGGAAGGCGGTGAGCATGTTTCGTTCTGCTCGTGAGTTGTAGGCTCTCGTGAACGCTCATTAACTTTTGCGAGAGAGACCAGAACCGCCATCACGGAAGCTGATCATGGTGTCGAGCTGCTCGACGCCCTTCATCAGGGGGTTCGCAGCAGCTCCAACACGGGACGAGTCATCGCCCTTGTCGTCCATGAAGGTCTATAGATTGCAGATCCCGAAGTTAGCAGGGCATAAAGCATTTTTGAACGACCAATGGGTAGGATAAAGGATAATTACACGCCATTCACTGCGGGTGTCCACGATAAAATCTCCAAGAACTAAATCACAGCTCTGGCAGACGCAGCCACCGCTGCTGAATTCCTCTGCTCTTTGCTGCTTTTGGGCAAGAGGAAAATGTTGTGCGTAGGCCATATTTCCGGCGGTTCGCTGCGCAAAGGACGGTAGGGACGACGGCAATGAGGATGTATTTTTGTGGTTGGGAGCAACCAGTGGCGGGTGGCTCGTGCACGGTACCGCAGCTTTTTGGTCCATCGCATCCATCAGGAACTGGGTGGAGTTCAACCAATCCATCGTCATCTTCCCCGCCCTCGCCCCAAAGTTCAACGTCAACCTCGACTGATAAACCAGGGGCAGGATGGGTAGTTGTGTGAGCGTAGCGTAATCAAGAATGGTGATGGTAGACCGTGGGAAGGACAATTGCAGATCGCCGGCCTGTGCAAAGGGGTCCTTCTGAACGTTGAACTACAGTTTATTCACCCTCCACACCATATGCCGGGCCAGAAGCTCAGCCACGACTGGACTTACCTACTCCCTGCGGTTGTTGCCGCATATGAAGTTTGTCTTGAGGTGGAGGGAGAGTTGATGCGCCAGCAAACCTCAATCCTTACTGCAACTGAAGCGAAAGCCCTGGAGAAGGAGCTGGTAAATATACATATTCTTGACTATCTGTTGGTATTCGGTCCCACGGATATTGCACGCGAACGCATTACAAAGACGATCTTGAGAT
>Ga0307512_10002619_pt1 | contig 22279 bp, 20 predicted proteins | sample 14_EM_MG_FD_200267 | JGI IMG/M metagenome (GOLD analysis project Ga0307512, IMG submission 200267) | Populus trichocarpa ectomycorrhiza microbial communities from riparian zone in the Pacific Northwest, United States - 14_EM | ecosystem: Host-associated > Plants > Roots > Unclassified | place...
TGACGTGATGATGTCCGCGACCAGCGGACCCGCCTCGGTGAGGATGTAGTGGCCGGCGTCCAGCAGGTGAAGGGTGAACTCCCGAGTCGTCTCGGTGGCCCAGGCCGCCATGGACTCCTCGCTCACGAACGCGTCGTGCTTGCCGCCGATGACGGTGATCGGCACGTCGAGCGGCGGTCCCGGTGAGTACTCCAGCCGTTCGACCACCCGGTAGTCGGCGCGCAGGATCGGTTCGAACAGGGCCATCAGCTCGGGGTCGTCGAGGATCTCGGCCGGCATGCCGCCGAACGCCACGACCTGCTCGAGCAACTCCTGGCGGGGCAACAGGTGCAGCGGCTCGTCGATCCGACGGGCGCTCGGCCCCGGCGCGGAGGACAGCACGATCATGACCGGCGCCGGGTTTCCCGCGTCAACGAGCCTTCTCCCCAGCTCAAAGGTCAGCACACTGCCGGAACAGTGCCCCAGCAGCACGTACGGTAGGTCGAGCAGCGGGGTCAGCGCCTCCCGCAGTGCGTCGACGACCTCCCGCCAGTCCTCAGCCAGGGGTTCCCGCAGTCGGCTCTCTCGGCCGGGTAATCGGACGCCGCACAGCTCGACTTCCGTCGGCAGCAAAGGGATCCAGGGGTTGAAGGCGGCGGCGCCAGCACCGACGTGCGGGACGCAGAACATCCGCGACGTCCTCTCGTGCGCGCCGCGCGGGCGGGCCAACCACCGGTTCTGTTTGGTCACGTGCTTGTGGCTGGGTTGCGTCACGTTCCCCTGAGGTGCGGTTGGGTGCCGCGAGGTTGACAAAGGGGGTGTCATGACTCGAGTGCCTTTCGCAGCATGGTTGCCAGGCGCGCGTCGCGCAGGATGGCCATCGGCGAGTCGATCCCGTGGTCGAGCGCGTGTGCCTCGGCGTGGGGGACGGCCTCGGACCACGTCCGCGTCACCTCCGACGGGTCCGCGAGATCGTGGACGAGCACAGCCGGGCCGTCGTACCGGCCGGGCGGGCCGGACCGCACGGCCAGGGTGAGGTCGACCCACCCCTGTTGCAGCCGGGGGAGATCGGCGGGCCGGAGGTCGTCGTCATACCACCCGTCCTGCCGGATCCTGGCATGGATCTCCTCGAGGCTCTCCGTGCCGTCGAGCCCGAACCGTCGCGCCAACTCGGCCAGCCGCCGCGGGAGCAGGTCGTCGTGGTCGGGAGCCGGACCCAGGGCGGGCGGGCGAACCAGGGCCAGCGGCGCGACGGCCTCTCCCCGGTCGGCCAGCCTGCGTGCCATCTCGAGCGCCACCACCGCGCCGAAGCCGAACCCGGCCAGCCGATACGGCCCGGCCTGCCGCTCGAGCGTCGGGAGGAACCGGTCCGCGATGTCGCCGACCGTGTCGAACGGCGGGATCGGGCCGCGGGTCCCGGGCAGCGGGATCCCCAGGACGGGCCGCGGCCCTCCCCAGGACGCGATGGCGTCCCGCTCGGCCTCGACGTGGCTGTCGGAGTGCACGGCGTACAGGGGGGTTCCTGCACCCGACAGGATCGGTTCCAGTGCGGTCGTCGGCCACGCGGGCGCGCGTGGGGCGGGCGCGCACAGGGCCGGCACCGCCATCGGGGGAGCGTGCGTCGCGTGGACGGTCAGCGTCTCGGCGAGCCGGGCCGGACTCGGGTTCCGCAGCGCCATGGAGCTGCGCACCGGCAGCCCGCGGTCCCGGGCGCGACCGACGATGTCGATCATGTCCAGCGAGTCGCCGCCCAGGTCGAAGAAGTCGTCGTACGGGGAAACAGCACGGTCGAAATACCCGCTCCATATTTCGCAGATCACACGTTCGACCGTGCCGCAGGACAGCCTGGCGGTTGCTGCGGCCGCTGTGTTGAGTTCGGCCATCCTGCCTTAACCCCTGTGCGTCGTCAGTGTGGACCGCATCAGCTTGCGGGCCGTTCCCGCGCGGTGCCAGGCATCGGAGCGGCAAGTTCGGTCGCCAAGTTGCCGGTTCGATTCCTGGAAACGCAGGGGTGCCTTGCGAGAGTTTGGTGCGAACGCGGGATCCCTAACGCCGGAAAGATGGAGACATCTGTTGACTACTGCGATCATGGGGCCTGCCCAGATCTTCAACCTCAAGCTCACCGACGACGAGCGGGTCGCGCTGAGCACGCTCGCGGGGCGCGCCGCGCGCACCGCTCCCCGGCTGGTCGACCACGACGGTTGGCAGACCGAGGTGCGTGCTACCAGCTGCCACCTCCCGGTCCGCCTGCTCGAGGCGATCCGACGCTTCCGGCACGACTCCGGTCTCGACGGGACACTGACGGTCACCGGCCTGCCGATCGAGGCGGACACACTGCCCCCGACATCGAACGTGCCGGACTCGGTCGAACACGTCGCCACCGTGCCCGCGGCACTGGCCATGCTGCTCGGGCAGCAACTCGGCGAGGTCATCGCCTACCGGGAGGAGAAACAGGGCGCGCTCGTGCAGAACGTCGTCCCCGTCCCGTCGCTGGCGAGGTCGCAGAGCAACGGGGGCTCGGTGGAGCTCGAGATGCACACGGAGAACGCGTTCCACCCCAACCGGCCGGACTACGTCGGGCTGCTGTGCCTGCGCGCCGCCCACCAGCACCGGGTGGGCACCCGCGTCGCCGCCATCCGTCGGGCGCACCCGTTGCTCGACGAGACGGACCGGATGGTCCTGCGCGAGCCCCGCTTCACCACTGAAGCGCCGCCGTCGTTCACGTCGACGGACTGCACCGGCCTGCAGCCGGTGCTGACGGGCAGCGCGGACGACCCGGACATCTGCGTGGACTTCCACGCCACGTCGCCGCTGGACGCCGGGGCCGCGCTGGCCCTGTCGCACCTGCGCGAGGCGTTGGAGGAGGTCGAGTGCGAGCTCGCCCTCGAGACCGGTGACATGGTGTTCCTGGACAACCGGCTCGTCGTGCACGGACGCATCGCGTTCAGGCCGCGATACGACGGGACCGACCGGTGGCTGCACCGCGTCTTCGTCAACCTCGACCACCGGCGCAGCCGGATCTTTCGTGGCGGCAACGGTTCAGTCCTGGGATGACGAGCGAGAAAGGTCCGGGGTTCGCGGGTCCGCCCACTCGCGAACCCCGGACTTCGTTCATCTGGCCAGCACGTCGGTGATCGCCTCGCGCAGCTCGCCGAGGTGGCCAAGCGAGCCGAGGACCTGGTCCTGTGGCACACCGAAGTCGATGAGGCAGGCGATCTCGTCAACGCCGATGGCCGTCATCCGCCGTACGACCTCGACGCCGTCGGACACCGTGCCGAACAGGCCCGCGGTGTCGAAGTAGCGGCCGAAGGACCGCTCCACCAGGAACTCCTTGTCCGCGTCCGACATCTTGGCCGGGTCGAAACCGTCGCCGCCCGCGGCGGGGTCGCGCGCGATGAGGTCGAACGCGCTGCGCAGGTAGCCGGTGAACGGCTCGCGGACCACCTCGCGGACCTCGTCGCGATCGTCGCCGATCATGGTGTGCAGCATCACCACGACGTGCCCTCGGGCGTCCGCGCCGTGCGTCGCGGCCAGCTCCTCCCGGTACGCGGCGATGTTGTCCGCCAGTCGGTCGTGGGTCTGGCCGAGCTGGTGGGTCAGCAGCCCCGTGCCCAGCCGGCCGGCGATCCGGAACGTCTCAGGCGAACCGCCACTGGTGATCCAGACCGGCACCTCGGGCTGGACCGGCTTCGGGAAGACCCGCACCGGCTGCGGTTCGCCGTCCACGCCGGCGAACTCGACCTCCTCGCCACGCCAGAGCCTGCGGACGGTCTCCACCGCCTCGGCCATGACGTTCCTGCGGTCGCGGAAGGTCTCCGGCCGGAGCACGAAGTCCCTGGCGTGCCAGCCGGACGCGAAGGACACGCCGGCCCGGCCGCCGGACAGGTTGTCCACGGCGGCCCATTCCTCGGCGATCCGGATCGGGTTGTGCAGGGGAGCGACGACGCTGCCCGCCCGGATGCCGATCCGCGTGGTCACCGCGGCCAGCGCGGCCCCGATCACGGCCGGGTTGGGATACCGGCCGCCGAAGGAGTGGAAGTGCCGCTCCGGTGTCCACACCGCCGCGAGCCCGTTGGCATCGGCGAACCGTGCGCTCTCCAGCAGTAGGTCGTACTCGTTGTCGCCCGGGGCGCTGTCGGCGAAGAAGAACAGGCTGAAGTCCATGTGCTGTCCCTTCCCTCACGGGGTGGGTTGATCGAGTTTTCCTTTGATGAGGCCCTGGAAGAGGTTGAGCTTCTGCATGTTTCCCGTGCCCTCCATGAACTCCACCCCGCGCGCGTCGCGGCAGAGCTTGTCAAGCAGCGGGTGGTCGAGCCGGGCGCCGGGACCGAAGAACCCGCACGCCTCGAGCGTCGCCTCCTCCGCCAGCCGGCACGCCCTGGCCTTCGCGGCCGAGGCGACGTACCCGGCGTCGCCCTTGGCGTCCACAGTGGACGCGGCCAGGTGGACCAGTGCCCGGGTGCCGTCGATCCGGCGGCGCAGCCGGTCCAGCGCGCTCTGCTGTGCGGGGGGCAGGCGGGACCGGTTGGTGGTCACGTACTCGTAGGCGGCACGGGCGATCCCGAGCGCTATCGCGGCCACGCCAGGGCGGAGTCGGTTGAAGGTCTGCAGGAACGCCCACGTGCCGCGCCGGGTAGGTGAGAGGTGCCGTCCGAGCACCCTGTCCGGCGGGATCGGGATGCCCGAGAGGGTCATCTCGCTGATCCGCGCGCCCCGCAGGCCGAGCATGTCCAGCGGGGTGGCCGAGTAACCTGGCGCGCACGTGTCGACCAGCACCGCCGTGATCCCGAGCGGGCCGGGGCCGGTACGCGCGAACACCACTCCGATCCTCGCCCGGGTCGCGTTGCCAATGTATCGCTTGGCGCCGGCGAGGAGCCCGTCCGGGGACAGCCGGGTGCGGAGTGCGGTGGCGTCCGACCCGTGGTCCGGTTCGGTCAGGGCGAAGAAAGTCCACTGTGGACGATCCAGTATCCGGCCGTAGAACCACTTCTTCTGTTCGTCGTCGGCGAGCAGGTCGACAAGCACGCCGCTCATGGACGGTCCCGGCGAGGCAAGCAACATCCCGGCGTCGGCGCATGCCAGCTCCTCTGTCACGACGACGCGTTCCAGCGCGGTCATGCCGTGGAACCGGCGACCACCGGCGACCACCGGTTCGCCACCCCACTCGGGCGGGACGGTGAGCGTGGACAGGTACCTGACCGCGGGCAGGTCGAGGTGCCGGTGCACCGCGTCCGGATCGGCGTCCAGCTCGAGCGCGAGCCCGCGGAAGTCGCGGGCCCACTCGCCGACCTGCCCGCACAGGCGCTTTAGTCCGTCATCGAGCAGGGTCATGGCGCCTCCGCCTCCCCGGATTTCACTGTGTTGGTTGCGTTGGGGAAGGCAGGTTCTGTTTGGTCACGTACTTGTGGCTGATTTGCGTCACGTTCCCCTGAGGTGCGGTTGCGTAGCACTCGGCCTGATATCGATCCCGAGGTGGACACAGGGAGCGTCATGGCGCCACCTCGGCCGTGTACGCCTCGGCGAGGACCTCGGAAAAGTAGGCGGTCTCCCCGGCCCCGTCCGTGAGGTAGCCCGATGCCCCGAGCAGCCTGAGCAGTGCGCGGTCGGCGACGGTGATCTGCTGGTGCAGGTGCGCCGGGCCCGGCGCACCCGCACCGGTCAGCACCGCGTGCACCTCGAGTTGCTCGATCAGCACGTCGGCCACCGCACCCTTGACCATCTGCTGGCGCAGCACGGTGGAGTCGCCGCAGGCGTGGCTGTCGAGGTAGCGCACGCAAGCGTCGAGGAGGCCCTCTGACAGGCCGAGCCGCAGCCAGACCAGGCCGAGCGTCCAGCCGCCGTGCTCGACGATGTCGGCGTGGCCGCCGGGACGGTGGCGCAACGCGACCAGGGGGCCGCCTCGCCGCAGGAGTTCCTCCTCGCCTGCGGCCCGGTCGTACCCGCGGCCGTCCTGCCAGATCCGGTCAGCCGTTGCGGCGACCACGGCGGGCACGACGGCGTGCCCACCAGGGCCGCAGGGCAGCGCACCAGGCAGTGCCTCGTCGCACAGCACGGTCAACGCCTGCGCGAGGCCGTTCTCCCGTGCTGTACGGCGGACCGTGAGGTTCGTGTTCACGAACGTTCCACCGTTCTTCACCGTTCGTCGCTGGAGTCGCCGCCGGTCAGTAGACCCCGGTGCACCACTCGAGAACCGCCATGGCGCTGTGCAACTTGTTCGCGGCCTGGCCGAAGGCGATGCTCTCCGGCCCGTCGAGCACGTCCTCGGTGACCTCCTCGCCCCGGTGGGCGGGCAGGTCGTGCATGAACACCGCCTTCTGGCTGGCGTCCATCAGCTCGGCGGTCACTTGGAAGGGGGCGAACACCTCCCGCCAGTGCGGGTCCGGCTTGCTGGTGCCCGTGGTCTGCCACCTGGTCGTGTACACCACGTCGACGTCCTGCGGCAGGTCGTCGAGGTCGTGCCGTTCGCGGATGACGGCGCCGCCTGCCGCGGTGGCCGTCGCGCGCTCGAGGACGGCCGAGGGCACGCCGTAGCCGGGAGGTGTGCGCAGGTGCAGTTCGACGTCCCGGAACCGGGCGAGCCCGAGCGCCAGTGCCACGGCGGTGTTGTTGCCCTCGCCGACGTACAGCAGGCGCAACCCGCCGACGGAGCCGAACTGCAGGGTGAGGGTGGTGAGGTCGGCCAGCGCCTGGGTGGGGTGCTCGTCGGCGCTCATGGCGTTGATGACCGCCATCCGTGGTTGCTCCGCCCAGGCCCGCAGCTCGGCAGGGTTGCCCGAGGTGCGGGCCACCAGCACGTCGAGCATCTCCGACAGCACCCGGCCCGTGTCCTCCGTGCTCTCCCCGGTTTCGAGCTGCAGATCGTGCGGCCCGTACCCGATGATGTCGGCACCGAGCCGCAGCGCGCCGGAGGAGAACGCGGTCCGGGTCCGCGTCGAGGTCTTCCGGAAGTAGACGCCGACGATTTTGCCTACCAGCGAGGGACTCTCGACGCCTGCCCCGATCGCCGCGCGCCGCGCCAGTTCGGCGCCGCGCTCGACGATGTCCGACAGGGCCGGGTCGGACAGGTCGTCGAGGGAGATGAGATGTCTGGTTTCGTTCATGCGCTACCACCGTTCGACGTCGGCGAAGAAGTCCGGCGCCTCATGGGCGTGGCCGGTCTCGGCGCCGAGCGTGAGAACCGTCAGGCCACCGGCGGTGAACATCGGCGCTCAGCCCCCCGCGACGGTCAGTTCTGGACTGCCGGCGACCGCGGGCTCGGCGAGGCACTCCGGGCCGAAGACCTCGGTCACCCAGGCGTCGTCGTAGATCGTCCTGGCGTATCGGTCGCCGAAATCGGGGGAGATGCCGACCACGCAGGAACCAGTCGGCAGATCCTGTGCTCGGCGCAGGATCGCCGACATCACCGTGCCGGTCGAACCGCCCGCGAACAGCCCGTACCGCGCGGCGAGCCATCGGCAGGTTCGGACCGCGTCGGGTTCTGGCACCACGATCATCTCGTCCACCAGCTCCGGGTAGAAGAGCTCGGGCCGCCTGCTCGCGCCGACCCCCGGGATGTGTCTGGGGCCCGGCATGTGCCCGAAGCTGACCGAACCGAGTGTGTCGACCGCGACGATCGTGGTGTCCGGGGACACCTCGCGGAAGTGGTTGATGCACCCGGTCAGCGTCCCGGACGTGCCGATCCCGACGAACAGGTAGTCCACTTTGGACAGCTCGGCCGTGATCGCCTGCGCCGTGTGCTGCTCGTGCACGCGCCAGTTCGCCGGGTTGGCGTACTGGTTCAGCCACACCAGCGCCGGGTCCGCGCTGATGCGCTGTTCGATGTAGGCGATCCGGCTGCCGAGGTAGCCACCCGCGGCGTCCCGCCGGTCCACCTCGACGACCTCAGCCCCCAACGCCGACATGATGTCCCGGCTCAGGGACGAGATGTTCGGGTCGGTGACGCAGATGAACCGGTACCCCTTGTCGGCCAGCATCATGGCGAGCGCGATGCCGAGGCCACCGGAGGACGACTCGATGACGGTCGCACCCGGCTGGAGGACTCCCCGTCGTTCCGCGTCCTCGACCATGCTCACCGCGGACTTCAACTTGATCGACCCGGCGGGGTTGAGGCCCTCCAGTTTCAGGTACACGTCATGTCTCGGGCTCGCCTTGTCGAGATGAAGAAAGACATCGTCGACGACAATCTCGTAAGCGTGTTCGTATATCACCGATGTCAACCTCGAACTCGATGAGTGTTCTGGCCGGCCAAGGATCCGACGGTAGTTCCCGGTGCACCGCGGGTACAGGCAACAGGAACGGCAAGCGGCAGGCAGGATGTTGCCGCTCCGCTTTCCTGTACCCGGCCCGGAAAAAGTGTCGTACTTGGTCCTGCCAGCCGAATTCGGGCGAGCGAGATGGAAACGAATGCGTCCTGAGATGACTCTGCCGACGACAGCGCGTACGGGCGTCCACGAGCTGACCGTCGGGCAGGAGGCGTTGTGGTTCATGCAGCGGCTTGCCCCGGAAAGCAGCGCGTACAACGTTTCCGGGGCGCTGAACCTGCATTTCCCGGTCGACGTCGAGTTGCTCACCTCGGCCGTCCAGCGGGCGGTGTCCCGGCACAGCATGCTGAACTGCCTGTTTCAGCTCACCGGCCAGGAGGTCCGCCGACGCTCTGGTGCGGCCGTCGGCGCCGATCCCGTGCTCGACCTGCACACCGTGGCCGACGACGACCGGGAGGTCGGCGAGTTCGCGGCGACGGTCGCACGTCGCCCCTTCCGGCTCGACCGCGAGCCGCCGATCCGGGTGGCGTTGGTGCGCAGGAAGAACGACCCGGACGTCCTGCTGGTCGTCGCACACCACATCGTCGCGGACAACATCTCCCAGGTGCTGGTGCTCCGGGAGATCCTCGACGAGTACGCGGCCCTGTCGGCGGGCACCACCCACACCGCCGAGGACACCGGGGAAGGCTTCGACGAGTTCGTGCGCAGGCAACGGAAGTTCCTCTCCTCGCACCGGGTGGCAGCCGCGCGCGACCACTGGCGCGACGAGCTGGCCGGCCTGCCGACCGGCGGCGGGCCGCCGACCGACCGGCCCCGGCCGCCGACGTACCGGTTCACCGGGGCGGAGGTCGACTTCATGCTCCCGCCGGACGTGTTCGCCGGCGCCGGCGAGGCCGCCGCGGCGGAGCGCTCGTCCCTGTTCGTCTACCTGTTCGCGGTGTTCCAGCTGCTGCTGCACAGATTCAGTGGACAGACCGACCTCCTCGTCGGCTATCCGGCGACGATGCGGCTCAACCGGCGCTTCCAGAACGCGATCGGGTACTTCGTCAACCTGCTCCCGCACCGCGTGCGGATCGAGCAGGGCGACTCGTTCGACACAGTGCTTCGCCGTACCGCCGTGAAGACGTGGCGCGGACTGCTGCATCGGGAGTACCCGTACCCGCTGATGCCGCGACTGATAGACGCCAGACCGGACCCGAGCAGAGCCGGGCTCGTCGAGACGATGTTCGTGATGACCGGCGGCCCGGCGGATGACTCGTTGTCCGCGCCGGTCCTGCCTGGCAGGCGGGACACCTACGCCGGGCTGACCGTGTCGGAGTTCTACCTTCCACAGCAGCAGGGCCAGCTCGACCTGACCCTGCAGGTGCTGTGGCACGGCTCCGCCGCGAAGGCCCTCATGAAGTACAACACCTCGCTGTTCACCGCGGACACGGCGCGCGGTCTGGCCCGCGAGTACCTCGACCTGCTGCGATCCGCGATCCGCGGTCGAATCTGAGGAAGGAACGTGATCGGGACGATGACGGAGCTGACGGCGGTACGCGGGCAGGAGGGGACGGCGGCCACCGGCCGTGACCTCCCCGACGAGGCGACGGCGCGGCTCGTCGCCGGTGGCTGGGTGCTGCTCACCGCGGTGCCGGGCCTGCTGTGCCACACGGCGAAGTTCGAGGCGGTCCTCACGCGGTTGCAAGCCGTGCTGACCGCGGCCGACCCGTCGGCGTCGCCAGGCCCGGTCTGGTACCCACCGGTGGCGCCCCGCGCGGACATCGATCGTGCCCAGTACGCGGAGGCGTTCCCGCACCTGCTTGGCAGCGTGCACGCGCTCGAGCCCGCCGGCGAGCCCGCCGGCCTCGACCTGTCCGACGACAGCGCTCGCCGACCCGCCGACGTCGTGCTGGCGCCGGCAGTCTGTTACGGCGTGTACCCCCTGCTCGCCGACAGCGCCATCACCGAGCCGGTCTTCTTCGACGTGGCGGGCACCTGTTACCGCCACGAGGCGACCAGCGAACTCGGCCGCTACCGGTCGTTCCGGATGCGCGAGTTCGTCACGGTGTGCGGTGAGAAAGCGGCGCCGCTGTGGCGGGACTCGTGGATCACCCGCTGCGAGAAGCTCTTCGGCGAGCTCGGCCTGACCGTCTCGGTCGAGCCGGCCAGCGACCCGTTCTTCGGCCCGGGTGACCGGTTCCTGAAGGCCAGCCAGATCCAGCAGAACCTCAAGTCCGAGTTCGTCGTGCCGGTGCGTGCCGATGACCCGGGCACGGCCATCGCCTCGGCCAACTGCCACAAGGAGCACCTGGGGGAGCGGTTCGCCATCCGCTTCGCCGACCGCGGCTGGGCACACAGCTCGTGCATGGCGTTCGGCCTGGAACGGATGATGCTGGCGCTGATCCACGCGCATGGTGACACGCTCGCCGACTGGCCCGACGCGCTGGCCTGATCCCGTCACTACAGAATCCGGCGGAGCCCCGTCATGCGGTCCGGTCGGTCAGGCGACCTGATCGACCGATCACCTCCGCCACGTACGGCGCGAGGTGGTAGCGGTACCGGTCGTCGGGGTCGGTGAGGATGAGCGACAGCTCCAGCAGATCCGAAAGGAGCGTGAACGGGCCGGCCGTCGTGGATGCCGGCGCCTGGTGGCCCGTCAGCGCTACCACGTGGTCCATCGTGAACCGGTGCACGGGCATGGCCGTGATCCGGGCCAGCAGCCCGCGGTGCTCGTCACTGAGCAGGTCCAGGTTCCACCGGATGCTGTCGGCCACCGATCGCTGGTGCGGCAACAGGGCGTGGTCGTTGGACGAGAGCATCTCCAGGCCGGGACCGTGCGTCAGCAGGTGCCTGATCGGGATGGCGCGCATGCGTTCCGCGGCGAACTCGAGGTAGCGCGGCACGCCGCCCAGCCGTCTGCACAGTTCGGTGACCAGCTTGACGTCCTTGGTCAGGTCGGCCGCGGCCCACGCGTCGCTGCTGACGTGCCGCAGCACCAGCTCCACCGCCGGCTCGTGGGCCAGCGGGTGGATCTCCCGGTTGACACCCATCCGCTCTGTCAGCCTGCGGCGGGTCGTGACCAGCACGTGCACACGTGGGAACGTGCCGAGCAGTTCCTTGGCGGCCGCGGTGACGCTTTCCGGGATGTGTTCGGCGTTGTCGAACACCACCAACGCGTTGGTGTCCGGGGTCGCGGGCACTCGCGTGCCGGACGCGGGGTCCCAGTGGAGTTGCTGCCGCACGCGGTGCAGGGCCGTCGCCGTCTGGCTGCCCTGAGCGCGCTGTTCCGGTGCGAGGTCGCCGAGTTCCACGAACACGACGCCGTGCTGGAAGTAGGGGCCGACCTCCGCCGCGACGCTCAACGCGATCCGGGTCTTGCCGACCCCTCCCGCGCCGAACAGGGTCGTCAGCCGGTTCGTCCGCACCGTGTGCGCGAGGAGCTCGTGATCCGACTGGTCCCCGACGACGGGGGAGCTGGGTGGCTGCGGACCGCGCCACCTCGCCAGGTTCAGGGTGCCGGGCGCCTGCGGCTCCGCCGGCATGCCGAGCGCGTTGGCCAGCAGGTCGATCGAGGACTGCCGCGGGTTCTGGATCCTGCCCAGCTCGAGGTTGCGGATGGTGCGCACGGACAGCCCGGACCGCTCGGCGAGCATCTCCTGGGTCCACCCGTGGCGCTCCCGCAGCTCCACGATCAGTCGTAGGTCCCAGGACTGGCTCCACCCGTTCAGCACGGTCTGTCCCTTGCCGGTCATCGGTAGCCCCGGGACTGCAGCTCGTACAGCGTGGCGTACGTGCCGCCGAGGGCCATCAGCTCCTGGTGGCTGCCGAACTCGGCCACTTTCCCGTCGTCAAGCACGACAATCAGGTCGGCCATGCCGACCGTGGAGAACCGGTGGGACACCAGGAGGGTGATCGTGCCGCTGTCCCGGCCCTCTTGCGCGGCCACGGCCAGGTTCTCGAACAGCGCGTGCTCGGTGTGCGCGTCCAGGGCCGCGGTGGGCTCGTCGAAGACGGCGAGCAGCGGGTCGGTCCGCATCAGGCCGCGGGCCAGCGCCAGCTTCTGCCACTGCCCACCGGACAGCTCGGCTCCGCCGTCCCACCGGGTGCCGAGCTGGGTCTCCAGCTCCTGCGGCAGGGCGGTGACGACGCTGGTCGCCCCGGCCCGCTCGACCGCGGTGCCGACGGCCTCGCGGTCGGTGATGCGGGGCAGGTCCCCGACGCCGACCGTCTCGCGGACCAGGAGCTCCAGCCGGGCGAAGTCCTGGAAGGCGCCGGCGCAGCGGGCTCGCCACTCCTCGACGCCGAACCGCGTCAGGTCCACCCCGTCGACCAGGATCTGGCCCGCGTCCGGCCGGTAGAACCCGCACAGCAGCTTGACCAGGGTCGACTTGCCGGTGCCGTTGTCGCCGACGAGCGCGACGACCGTGCCAGGCTCGAGGCGCAGCGTCACGCCGTTCAGCACCTGGCTGTCCGAGTCCTCGTACCCGAAGTGGACGTCCCGCAGCTCGATCCCGGCGCGCAGCGCGTCGGGCACCGGCGCGGGCTCGTCCGTCGTGGTCGCGCGTTCCTCCTCGGCGTACCGCTTGAGCCACATGAACCGCTTGCCGACCTTCATCACGAAGAGGAACAGGGTCCCGTACTCCACCGCGGTCCCCACCGTGGCGGCCATCAGCGCCGCGAGCCCCACCACGAGCACCACGTCACCTACCGTGGCGTCGCCCGACATGACGAGGGCGAGGATCAGGGCGATCGCACCGATGTAGGTCATGGCGTTCACCGCGCCGTCGAGGACCTTCAGGCCGGCACCCTGCCAGCTCGCGCGGTTTCGCTTGCGCAGCACGGTGTCCGAGACCCGGTGGTGCCGCTCGCCGAGCAGGGTCGCCAACCCGTAGACACGCAGCTCGCCCGCGGTCGAGGGGGAGGTGGTCACCTCGAACAGGTGCCTGCGCAACCGTTCCGGCTCACTGGTGGCCTCCTGGGCCGCGACGGTGAGGTCGCGGCTGCGCTTGCCGAGCCAGAACGACAGCACGGCCAGGACGGGCATGCCGAGCAGGATGGGCGAGATCTGGGCAAGCAGCACAGTGGTCACGGTCAGGACCGCGGCGACCCGCAGCAGGCCCGCGGTCGCGTTCACCATTCCCGGCAGCCGGTGCTGTTCCTCCCGGATCCGGTGGACCTGGTCGAGGTAGTCGGGATGTTCGTGGTGCGCCAGCCCGCCGACGCCGCCGATCAGCCGCATCATCCGCTCGGTTGCCAGCGCGCCTGCGCGCTCCTGGACGGTGAACAGGCAGTGCACGTAGTAGAAGACGGAGGCCAGCGCGGCGCCGACGATGACCGCTAACAGCACGGAGGCCCAGATACCGGCCTCGAGGTCGTCCGCGATCACCGAGTCCACGATCACCTTGGCGCCGAGCGCGCCCACCGGCACGGAAACGGCCATGATGATGCCGGTGAACAGCTGGGCCGCCGCGTGCCATGGCGCGGCCCGGAAACCGATCCCGATCAGCTCCGCGTATGTCCGCAACGTCTCACGCATGTCCAGCCTCCACATCGATCCGGTCCCGGTCCGCCAGGGGCTCGACGAACCGCGCCGCCTGCAGGTCGAACATCCGCGCGTACTGCCCGCCCAGGGCTAGCAGGTCGTCGTGGCCGCCGTCCTCGGTGATCACGCCCTGGTCGAGCACGACGATCCGATCGGCACAGCGCACCGTGGAGAAGCGGTGTGAGATCAGGATCGTGGTGAGACCGGCGGTCAGTTCGAGGAACCGCTCGTAGATCTCGGCCTCGGCCCGCACGTCGAGTGCTGCCGTCGGCTCGTCGAGGATCAGCACCCGCGCGCCGGCGTCCACCGCGAACAGCGTCCTCGCGAGCGCGATCCGCTGCCACTGCCCACCGGACAGGTCGACGCCGCCGGAGTACTCCGGTGACAGCACCGTGTCCCAGCCGTGGGGGAGCCCGTCGATGAGCGGCAGGGCACCCGCGCGGTCGGCGGCTTCGCGCAACCGGTCCTGGTCACCCGCGTGCCGCGGCGCGCCCATCCCGATGTTGTCGGCCACGGTCAGGTGGTACTTCGCGAAGTCCTGGAACAGCACGCCGATCCTGGCTCGCCAGGCGGCCGGATCGAGACCGGTCAGGTCCTGCCCGTCCACTCCGACCGTGCCCGCCGTCGGGGCGTAGAGCCCGCACAGGATCTTGACCAGTGAGCTCTTGCCGGCGCCGTTCTCACCAACGATGGCGAGCGACCGGCCGGCCTCGACGGTCAGGTCGACCCCGCGCAGCGCGTCCTGCTCGGTGCCTGGGTAGCGGAACCGGACGCCGGACAGCGTGATGTGCTCGGCGGGGAACCGTTCCGGCACGGGCGCCAGGTTCCCGGCGTCCTGTCCGGACCCGAGCTTGGCGTCCAGTTCCATCACCCTGGGCACCGACGCGGCGGCGAAGGCGAGGTAGGCGTTCTGGTCGTCGAAGGCCGTGTAGCTGTTGGCCAGGGTGAGGGCCTGTATGAAGACCGCGAGCGCGGCCAGGCTGATGTCCTGGTTGACCGCGGCGATGGCCAGTAGGCCGAAGGAGATCAGGTTGAGCACCGCGATGGTCCCGGTGGTCCCGAACACGACACGCGCACGGGGGCTGCGTTCCCGCCACACCGGCGCCATGGCGTCGTGCCAGGTCCGCCTGTACCGGTCGATCACCCAGTCCAGCAGTCCCCAGACACGGACCTCTTTGGCCGCCTGCCCGGTGATCGCCAGGTCCCGCAGGTACTCGGACCGCTGCAGCCCGGTGCTCCGCGAGAAGCCGAGCTGACCGACCCGGAAGTACTCGCGCTGCATGAAGTAGACGACGAGCGGCCAGGCCGCCAGCCACAGGAGGCCGAGCCACCAGTGGAACCACAGCAGTACCGCGGCCGCGCTGAGCGCGCGCAACCACGCGGGCAGCACCGTCACCATCGCGATCACCGCCAGGCTGGGGCGGTCGTTGTCGGCTATGCCGAGGCCGCGCACGGTTCGCAGGGCGGCCAGCACTTTCTGGTCGGTCAGGTGCGCGATCCCGGACGGCCTGCCCGCCGCCGACATCACCCGTTCCTGCAGGTGCCGGTCGACCTCGCGGCCAAGTGTCTCGCCGAGCGTCGTCAGCACCGGGGTAGTGATGTGCTGGGCCAGCACCAGTGCGCCGACCGCGGCCAGCAGCACGAACATCTGCCGTCCCGCTTCGGAGGAGGTCCCGTCCTCGACCGCGTCCGGTATCGAACCGATCAGCAGACCGGTGGTCATCGCGACCGCGATGGGGACCAGTGCCACCACCGCGATTCCTACGACGCTGATTATGGCCTTGGTCCGATTCACCCCGGTCAACAAGCGTAACAGCGCGAGAATTCCGCGGAGCGCGGGCGGCATGCCGGGCTTTCTCAGCCTGGCTCGAACTGACCGCAACAAGTTAGGCATGGGCTCACTATCGTCGGCCGCCTCGGACCGGGATAGGTGGCGTTGGTTGCCTGCGAAACGCAACAGGGAGGTCGATTTCTTGTCTTGGAGAGAGCCATTTCCCGGTGCTAGAATGCCGTGCTTTCGTTCAGCAGTGCCAGCATGTGCTTCATGACCGCCGCCGCCCGGTCCTGCGCGACACCTCTGGTACGCAGGCAGAGCACGAGCGTGGCGTCCTTCTCGGCGGCGCGCAGGGAACAGCCGCTCTTGACCGCCGAGGTCGGTTCCTCCCAGACGGGCTCGGTGGAGTCCGCCGACTCGGCGATCTCCTGCCAGGGAAAGAAGTTGTACTCGCAGGTGGCCGTGTGACCCGCGGCCGACGGCAGCGCGGCGACAGTGTCCACATCGTACATTCCGCGACGGTAGGCGGTCATCGCCTCGTGGTGCACCCGGGTGATGTGCTCGGCCAGGTCGTCTGCGACGGTCACCGGGACCGGGACCGACTGAACCATCGAGGACACGACGCTGCGCCAGCGAGGGTTGAACCGGTTCGAACACTCCGACTCGGCCACCAGGCGTTCGACGCCGGTGACTTGGGCGATGGCGAGCGTGTAGACGGCCAGCACGACGCTGGACACCGAGGTCCTGGTCCTGGCCGCCAGGTCACCAGCGCGCCCAAGCGCCGCGCTGGACCGCAGGACACACTGCAGTGCGCCGATGTTCGCCGAATCCACACCGGGAAAGCCCCGTCCGTCCTCGGCCGCGAACGTGTGTTCCCAGCGTTCGACGGCCGGTGCCCAGGCCCGCTGCTGTTCCGGGGCACGTTGCCAGAGCGCGAGATCCAGCGGTCCTTCGGCGGCGGCGACGACCTCCTGTCCGTCCTGCTCGTTCAGGAACGTGCGGAACTCGTGCTCCAGCACGCCGTTGGACAGACCGTCCGCGACGATGTGGTGGCGCACGAGAAACACCTCTGTGGCAAGGCCGCGCCCGGTCAGGATGAGGGTCCGCCAGGCCGGCCGCTCGCGCAGGTCGAACGGATGGTCGAGCACCTCCTCCGTGGCGGCCATGGCCTCCTCGTCAGAGCCGCGCCCGGTGGCGGTGATCGCCACGGTGTCGAGCTCCACGTCGTCGGTGGTGACCCGCTGGCGGGGCCGCGCCGGGTCGGTCAGGTCGTAGGTCGTGCGCAGGGACGGACACCGGGCGGCGAGTGCGCGCAGCGCCCGGCGCACGCGTTCGGTTCCCACGTCGGCCGGGAGTGACCACCGCAACCACGTGTTGACCTCGTGCCACCGCTCTCGCGGGAGGTTCTCGACGTCTCGCCATTGGCGGAGCTGCCCGTAGGACAGGGGGCCGAAGTCGTTGGTGTGCACGGTTTCCAGTACCGCTCACCCGGCCGGAAAGCGCCAGGAACACCAGGCGGCAACTTCGCGGGAGCCGGTTGCCGCTTCCACCGTTCCGGAGGCGGGCGGCGCTCAGGCGGGTGGTGTGCGAGCGGCAGCGAGTTCACGCAACAGGCGAGCGGCCTCCTCGTCGAACATGGTGACGAAGGAGTCGATGGCATCACGGACCATGCTGTCCTCGACGTGCCCTCGGCCGACGGCCTGCTGGGCCCACTGCACGGCCAGCGTGGTCCTGCCCACCGCCGCGGCGATGGTCTCGAAGGTGTTCCCCGCGTCCAGCACCCGGTCGCAGGCCTGCGCGAACTCCATCGAGGGGGTTCGCTTGTCCGTCTCGACCTTGCTGACGTGCCCCTTGTCGAAGTACAGCCGGTTGGCCAACTGCGCCAGCGACAGCCCCCGCTGACGACGGCGGGCGCGGAGCAGTTGCCCGAAAGACGAAGGCGCCGGCACGATGTTCTCCGCGGACTCGAGCAGAGCTGCCGGTAAGCCGGGCTCCGGTTCTTGCCTCATGTGTTTCCATCCCCCTGCTGCCAGTCCGGACGGTGTGTCCGCACCGGCCCGGAGGTACGAAGTCGTTATGTCGCCTCGTCCGCGTCGACGACGCAGTAGCTCAGCTGTGCACTGGGCTGGTCGTAGTGGACGAGTGTCGCGCCGGCGCCGGGCTGGAACCCACGCCAGATACCGGTTGCCGGAAACCGCTGGTCGTGTTGCCCGAGTCCGAGCACCGGCACGCCGCCGCCGATCCGGTCGGCGACTCGCGCGACCTCTTCCGGGGCGACGCCGGGAATCCGGCCGGACCGCACCCTGCCGCCGGGATCGAAGTCGAAGTGCAGTGCCACCGCGGCGTCACCGCCCAGCACCGCGGCGGACTCGTATGGCAGGGTCGACTGGTCGAGAACGAGTACCAGCGCCCGCCGGTAGGAATGCCTGCGTACGTATTCCCCTGCCAGCCTGACCGCGGTGAATGCCGCCGAGCACGCCTGGTCGGTCACCGCGAACACCAGCGGTTCGTCGGCGAACTGGTGCGAGGACCCGAGCCCGGCGGATACCCGGGGGTCCAGGTCGGGGGTCGCGTGCGCGATGATCAACACATCGACCGGGTCCAGGCCGGCAAGCATCGTCTCGGCCATGCTGGCGAACGTGTTGCCGGTTCCCCGCTGGAGAACGTCACCCCGGTGGCTGATGCCATGCAGCGACGCGAGGTCCGCGTAGTACTCGTGCAGCACCGGATCATCTGTCCAGCAGTCGCCCACGGCGAGGCGTCGGTGGACCAACCGGTTGAGGCGCAGCGGAAGCACGCCGTGTGTCCGGCCGATGGCTGGCGGTGCCGTGCGGTACATGCACTACACGCCCATCTCCGTCGACACGAAGTCGGCGAGCGAGCGGACCGACTCGAAGTGCTCCATCCGCAGGTTCTCCGGGTCGATCTCCAGGCCGAGCTCGTCCTCGAGGTACAGCAGCAGTTCCAGGACACTGGTGGAGTCCAGGCCCAGCTCGAAAAGCCGGGTGCCCTCGGTGATCTCGGGTAACTCTTCGCCGAGCACGTTGCCGAGCGCGGCGCCGATGGCCAGCACGACCTTGTGGCGGTCCACGGCCTTCGTGATCTCGTCCATGGTGTTCACTCCTGATCTCAACGGGTTGGTCGCGCGGTGGTGAGCCCCGCGAGACTGTGCAGATGTTGTCTGGCCAGCAGGTCTTCAGGCTGGTCCCGCTCGCGGACCAGGTATGCCTGTCCGTCGTGGACCAACACTTCGGCTGGACACCCGTGCCCGAGGAACAGGGTCGGTGACGCGGACAGGCCGTAGGCCCCTGAGCGGTGCACCCCGATGAGGTCGCCCTCGCGGGCCGGTGGCAGGGCGACATTCTTGCCGAGCAGGTCGTTTGGCGTGCAGAGCGGGCCCGTCACCTGCCAGCTCTCGGTCGCCGGCTCGTCGACCCGGTTGAGCAGTCCCATCGGGAAGTTCCGCTTGACGAACGACCCGACGCCGACCGCCGCCATGTGGTGGTTCGTCCCACCGTCGGTGACCGCGAAGTTCTGGCCGCGCGAGTTCTTCACATACCGCACGCGCACGACGTAGGTGCCGGACGCCGCAGTCAGGAACCGCCCGAGCTCCATCACCAACCGGGTCTCGGGGTGGCGAGCGTGGAATGCGGCGAGTACCGGGTTCAACCGGGCGGCCAGCAGTTCGACATCGAGGTCACGCTCGTTGTCGAAGTACGCCACTCCCAGTCCGCCGCCGACGTCGACCATCTCCAGGTCGAAGCCGAGCCGGTCGGACAACACCTCCGCGACCGCGAGAATCCTCCCGACGTTCTCCACGATCGGCTCCTCGTCGAGGATGCGGGTGCCCATGTACACCTGCACGCCCATGAACCGGACGTGTCGGTAGCGCAGGGCCAGCCCGCCTGCGTCGAGCAGAAGCTCCTCGTCGATGCCGAACTGGCGGGGTTTGCCGCCCATGGTCAGTCCGGAACCCTTGACGCTGAAGGCGGGGTTCACCCGCAGGGCCACCGGTGCGACCACGGCCCTGGCCTCGGCCATCTCCTCGATCAGGTCCAGCTCCCCGAACGACTCGCAGACGATCGCGTAGATGCTCTCGTCGAGGCAGGCCGCGAGCTCGGCGCGACTCTTGCCGGGCCCGACGAAGATGATGTCCTGTGGCTCGACCCCGGCGCGGCGGGCCGTCAGCAGCTCGGACATCGACGACACCTCGGCCCGCGCGCCGTGTCCGTTCAGGAGCGCGCAGATCGACAGGTTGGGGTTGCTCTTCAACGAGAAGAAGATCTCCAACTCCGGATGTAGCCGCATCCGCAGCCCGACCAGCCGCGCGGTCAGCTCGTCGCCGTCGTAGACGTACAGCGGGGTGCCGTACTCCTCCGCGAGCTCACTGATGTCGATGCCCTGGACCTGGAACTCCATCTCAGTCCTTTCCGAGCCGCTCGGTGATCCGATCGTCGATCGCGGCCAACTCGTCGGTGGTGTCGGCGACCACCACGCCGTACAGCCGACCTGCGAACGAGCCGCTCCCCGCACCCGCGTTGACTGTCGCGAAGTTGTTCACCACCAGGCCGGTGCCGCCGGGACGCGCCAGCATCAGTCCGTCCAGCATCCGGCTCACCTCGCCGAAGGGCAGCGGGCGGTTCACTGACACGGGGTAGTACCTGGCGAGCGCGACCTGCGTGGGACCGACCAGCTTCTCCTGCAACGGCACCTGGTACGTCGACATGTTGTGCCGGGCGTTGATCTCGACCACCGGGTACAGCCCGCCGTCCGGATCGACGAAGGCATCCACCCCGACCACCCCGAAATACCCATCGGCCGCCAACCGCCCGCCGAGCAGCTCCGCGACCTCCCGGATCTGCGCGAGCGTGCCGGCGGGCAGCACCGCCGGCATCCGGTGTCCCTTGTGGACGTTCCGGTCGGTGATCGCCTCCTTGACGAAGTCGAACCTGACGGCGCCGTCCTTGCCGACCGTGAACTGGTAGTTGAGGTCCGCGGCCTTCGCCACCCATTCCTCGACGACGAACGAGATCCGGTCATCTGCTGCCCCGCGCAGGATCATCCGGTGCAGCCGGTCGAGCCGGCGTTCGTCGTCGATCACGGCAATGCCCTTGCCGGAGACGCCGAATGCCTCCTTGATCCCGACCCGCCGGCCGGCGGCCACCAGCGTGCGCGCCTCGCTGACCGCGGCGGCCAGCTCCTCGGCCGTCGCGCAACCCCAGCCGACTGGTTGGCGCAGGCCGAGCAGGTCCGCCACAGCCCGGCTGTACACCTTGCTGTTGACCGACTTGCAGGTCGACGAGTCCGGTGCGGCCAGCGGCAGCCCGGTCTCCAGGGCCAACCTCTCCTCCACGGTGGACACGCCGTGGGCGACCAGGCGGCAGCCCTGCCCGGCCAGCTCGGACAGTGCGGCCAACAGGTCGGGATCGCCGAGCGCGTCCTCGGTGACCGACCGCTGGGCGTCCGTCCTCGAGGCGACGTGCACGGTCGGCAGCTCCAGCCCGAGGCCTTTCAGGTAGGCCAGGTAGTCCGGGTCGGGTGCGGTCTTGAGCACCACGTGGTCGTCGGCGCCGGCGAGCAGCAGGGCGAACTCGTCCATGTGGTTGACCACCGCTTCACTCACGGCCGTGGACACCCTCGGCAGCGAGCGCTCGCCGATGGCCCAGTCCCGCTCGACCTCGAAGTTGCCGAGGTAGACCAGTGATGTGTCCGTCGCACCGGTCAACGCGACCTTCAACCGAGTGACAAAGTCATCGTCCACAGTAGACTCGCCTAGTGTTGGAAGACCATCGCGGAGTACGTCGAGCCGAGCCCGACGGAGACCATCACGTAGCGGTCTCCGGGATTGAGCCGACCGAGGTCGACCGCCGTGCGGTAGTTGATGAACGGATCAGCGCAGAAGCAGTGGCCGGTGGCCTTGACGTTGTCGAGGAAGACCCGCTCCAGCGGCAGCCCGATTTCCGCGGCCGTGCGGCGCCACGACACGGTGTTGATGTTGTGTGGCAGAAGCAGGTCGACGTCAGTGATCGCCACGCCTGCCACGTCGAGCGCGGCATGCACGACCTCGGCGAGCGCGTTGTGGTAGATCAGCCGGAAATTCCTTTCCTGCGCGGGAGTCATCGCCAGCGAGCCCGCCGCGTTGCTGTGCGTTCGGGTGGCGTACCCCAGAAGCCGGTCGCTCTGGCCTGCGGCGCCGGCCCGCACCAGTACCGCCGCGAATCCCTCGCCCATCACCGCGATGTCCGCGATCATGCTCACGACGTGGGTGAACGCTTTCTCTCCCAGCAGCACCAGGGCGAGTGCGTCTGGATCGCCGTCCGCGGCGAGGAGCATCCCGCACATGTCCACGGCGAGCAGCCCCGAGGCACACGCGTGGTCGGTCACCGTGAAGCTGGTCGCGTGGCTCAGTCCCAGCGCGTCGCATGCCTGGCGGAGCGGATTGTCCGGGTAGACGTGTGAGATCGGCATGGTCTTGGCGCGAACGACGTAGCGAACCCGGTTCTCGGCGCCCGCCAATGAGTCCAGTTTGTTGGCCACAGCCACCAGTGAGTCGAGTTCGGGCTCGGCTGAGCGGCAGATGTTCTCCAGTCCGTAGAATTTTACGAACTTGCGACGCTCGATGTCAGTCAGCCGAAGCGTGGGCTGCAGTGATGCCAGCGATACGGTTCCCGGCAGATGGCTGGACACCGAAACGATCGCCGTCACGCGGACCTACCGGTCGACCAGTTCGGCAACCAGCGT
>Ga0307512_10002620_pt1 | contig 22277 bp, 25 predicted proteins | sample 14_EM_MG_FD_200267 | JGI IMG/M metagenome (GOLD analysis project Ga0307512, IMG submission 200267) | Populus trichocarpa ectomycorrhiza microbial communities from riparian zone in the Pacific Northwest, United States - 14_EM | ecosystem: Host-associated > Plants > Roots > Unclassified | place...
AAAAAGTTGGAGTAGAACATGATCAAAGTACTGAACGGTGTGGAAACACCTTAGTTTCAAGTGATAAAACCCTGAATTTCAGGTGTTTTGCCTACTGAGATTCAGTAGCTATTGTGTTCATAGTGTTATGCACTTGTTCTACGTAGTCGACATCGGGCAAGACGATTTTATACTAGGCTACCCATTTTTCGAAGCCGCAACGCCGACCATTGACTGTGCAAACGCGAAAATCGAAGGGAACACAACCACGGTGACACAGCAACGGTTCAAGTGAGGGCCGCGAGTGCCCCGCGGTCTTCCCTTTTCGCGTTTAGTTTCGTCTCGTCTCGTATCACCTCATTCTGTTTCGTTCAGTATCGTTCATGCGGCGTGCGCACACATCCACACCCACACCCCATGCGCCTTCGCCTTCCTTTGGGATCTGTGACCGTACGAAGGCCGAGACCTGCTGAAGTCCCTCCGTATGATCTTGGGCCCTATTCTCAGTGGCCTTTTTTTTTGGCTACCGATGGTCAAATCCAATGCCACGACCGATCTCCCGCCCGAACAGCGTATATCTGATCACGACATTCTTCACACCATCAATACCTTCATGTTTGTTGATTCCGATTCAACGCCCTTAGCTGTCACGTCTTGGGCGCTACTCCCAGTTGCGTGTGGGGCTGCGAGGGGTGGTTCACTCAAAAAACCTCGGCGATGCCATTGAGGGCAGGCTTGGCGCACGGAGGTCAGTGTCCGATAACAGTGACCCCGTACGGCTCAGCCGAAGGGATGTAAAGATATTTCGTACTATATTTCGATGCCGCCCATGTTCCGTTGTAAATTCCTCCACCCGATGTCTCGGTGCGGTAAGGCGCTTGCACGCGCTGCGCATGGAACGCCCTCAGCACTTCATTTTCCCCGTCGCCTGTTCTCGACCGCCTCGCCCGACATGGCTGACGCCACAGGATAGCGAGCGCGCTTCCATGCCGCACAAGGAAGCATCCCCCGAACTCACACAGCGTGGACGTGCCACCTATGCTACAGTACTCGGCCGCACCTCCTTTGCTGGGAATCAGCGAGCGTATATTCCAAACGGCGTACCTTGCCTAGTTCAAATTCTATCGAAAAAAATTGCAACATGTCATATATTGTTGCAGAATCAATTAGACCTGGTTTAATTGAACAGAGTCCCGCAATCCATACTAAGTTTGAGATATCATACAAGAGACGGATCGTGGTCATAATTGGTAATCGGTGTCCCCAGAGTCGAACGACGGGATGAAAACATAATGTCCGGCTGGAAGTAGGTGACACAAAACGCCGATGGCATGAAGGCAAAAAAACGCTCATTAGTCATCGTCACCTCGCATATATGCTTCCCTCTCTCGTTTCCCAACGGAGGACAGCTACGGGATGACTGGTGCGCCGTCGCGCGGCAACAAACTGCCTAATGGCTTCCTGGAAGGGTCCAGAGTCTGAGGGCTGGAGTCCTTCAAAGAAGAGATTTTGTAGCGCGGGTAGCACCCCTCTGACTCTCCTCTCTGCCATGGCGGCCTCTTCCAGAGCAGGCGCGACACGTAGAGCAAGTTCCTCGGATATGAAAAGATCCTTCACAGCAGTAAACGGGCTCAAAAGTCCGAGCCATTGAATGTTCTCCATGTCATACTGCCATTGCGATCGCTGATATTGTTCCACGCGGATTTGGAGGCATTCAGAAGAAGAGAGTGGGGGGAGGGACGAGCGAAAGACGTTGGACAGAGACGGAGGTCCATATGACTCTCTGCACAAAATTCCCAACGAGAGCATTGTGTCATCGTCTGTCTCTATTTGCGGGGAAAGTGTGACCTCGACGGAGTCCTTGGAGAAGCACAAATCGGTTTTATCTAGCGACGTGAAGTTTTCTGCGCGACGGATGAACTGCGGAAGCTCTGAGATGTCATAGGAGGGTTCATTAAAGAATGTTATCTTGACAGACTGGAGTAGAGGGGTGTCAAAGTACGCCACGAACACCTCCAAGTACACGCTGGTGCCGTGAAACCAAAAATGGGTGAGATTAGGGAGGGCGATGCGCGAAAACAGAATTGGGTTCCGAATCTCGCGGACGGGGGGTGAGCGAAACGGGTCGCGCGAGTGGAATCCGAGCCCGAGGGTTTTGAGCTGGGTCAGAGAGGACAGGGACATGGCCATCGTCCCGGGTGAGATGTAGCCCGAATCTGGAATATTCCAAAGGTCAAGATGGACGAGGTTACTGGCAGACGAAAGTAGTGTCCGTATTCCCTCGAATGGGATGAATTCCAACCGAAGGGATTGTAGACGTGGGGCAGATCCACCCAAGAATGAATCGGGAAGTGCCAGTCCCCATTCGTTGTCCGACCGCAACTCCAGATCCGTCAGCGATGGGAATGGTCTCTGTGTCGCTGCAACGGATCTTAACAACAGCGAAGTCGGATCACCCCGGAGTTCGATTTTGTATACGCGGTCGTTGCGTTCGAGTGCGGCAATGATGTTATTCACGCCCCGGTTTGCATTGCCATTGTCCGATATGACAATAGGCAAGGCGGACCAGATGTCTAACATCTCTTCGAAATGATTGCTTGGCGTGCACTGAAGCCGCAGGTGGAGGCGATACGGTGACGTAAATACGAGTTTTCTCCATCTTCGACACACTTGTACAAGCGTATGCCACCCGGGCCTGACTTCACTCGAATCTTCATCCAAATAGAAATCGTATATATCTAGGAGCGTATCATCGGGAAGCACGTCGATTGTAACCTGGCCTACACCGGATCTGTCAACGTTTTTGGTACGAACAGCTTCGAAAAACCGACACTTACGTCGCCTACCACTACGGAAGAAATAACGGGAAACGCTATTGAACCATGAGACTAGGCGGATGCCAGTGCGTGCTTGGCTTTGACTAGGTGTGGCTTTGGTTGGTTACTCCAAAAACGGGGGGAGTGAGACCAGACGTACTCGTCAGAACTCATTGGTGAAGACTTGGTGTTTGACGGCGTGGTGAACCCCCTATACAGCTGAGGAACTGCAGCTTTTAGGCGAGCGTTGAAACATATAATATACCAGACACGCTGTGTACACGTGTACACGATGCAGCTGCGCAGTTGGCTGCGTGGCTGAATCCGGCTTTCATTTGAGATAAGCAGCACACCATGCTCATATTGATGGTACTACCCGAATCTCCGAACCTTCACGTTTTCTGGTTGTCTGGTGTATTATGTTGTCTTCAGACCTTGCGGACAACACCAGAAATGCGCGTCATCCATCGGGCGAAAAACCATGTTCGCGAACTAGATGCAGCGAGTGACTGGCCACATCCTACAGCAATGAGGCCCCAAACGTGTCCGAAAGATCAATAGGTTGCGTATCTCATCACTGTCTGTCACACTTCTACGCGGGAAATCCCCGACGCCGCAGTCAGCAGGGGGTTACAGCAGCTCTTGAGCATGATGAGAGTGAAACGGAGCGCTGATTGGTCGGCGATCAATGGAACTTTAGCCATTCACAAATTCACATCAGGAAGGAAAACGGATCTTAGCGTGTGCCCGGGAGTTCCATATTTGGCGCAGTCCAGAGGAACAACCCAGGTATTTGGGCGCTGAATGTTGTGGTCCGCCTGTAGAACTGGGGAAATAACAATGTGGTTTGCACTGAGACATGGTGGCAGCAGTCAGCTTAGGTGCGCCAGTACGGTTTGAATGACGCGACAGAAGTTACGGAGGTGGGATGGGTATGAGACATGGCCTTCAGTGGCACATGGGTGCCATCTATGCCGTCTTGCCAATGTGATTTGATTTGCGAAGGACAAGGGCTGTCGAGGAGGACGAGATTTTCCACAGTGGAGAGGGGGAGTATGGATGAACCGCAGACCTGCGCCACAACCGAAAGCTGCCAGTCGGACAACCTGCATCTGATCACCACTTGTGATTAGACGTCCGACATTGTGAGAAGAGTCCGCACTTCACGAACTCATCCCGAAGGAGTAGGTCCACTAGATAGGGTTCCCCAGGACCAGTTTTACGACGGACGAATTGGAATAGTTGAGGAACACCGACCACAAGTTGATTGAAGAATATTATCTTGAGGGTGTTGAGTAGAGGTGCGCCGACCCGAGCCACAAGGTCGCCGAAGCATTCGCTAATACCCCTGAACGCTAACTTGGAAAGACCGGAGAGGGGGAGGACAATGCGCGTCAGGAGAGGCAGGCGTCGGTTTGCTTGATTAGGACGAGATAAAGGGGATAGGTGATTGGAACGGATAGGCAAGTGATCAGAATGGGGGCATCCCAAATGAAAAGATCCACAAGACTAGCAAAGAAAAGTGATTATAATGCCGGAAATTGAATATTGAACGCCAGACCCGCCGAGGAGCGTATAGGGAAGGATTTTAACGCCTTCTGATTTGAAGGAAGGGAGACTTGAAGGGACTGGCCCTTCCATCGCTGCTGGCGAAAAGCGAACTTGGAATCCGCTTGAGGTCGATACTACACGCACAATCCTTGTACTCGAGGGCCGCCATGATGCCGTCCGCATCCGCAAGCACCACGAGAGATGTTGAGTCGGCACAATCAGTAATGGCGATGGGGAAGGCTGGCCAAATAGCCAGCCTCGCCCCCATAAGTGTTCTGGTTGTGGAGAGAAGTTGTAGGTCGATACATCGCCACCTTCGGCACAAATTGTGGGAGAATCTCACAACAGCGTTAACACTCCGGCGTTAGCCGATGGTGCTGGCGCATCTCCACCTCGTCGCGGTCGTTTTCAAGGCCTTTACTTTTTAACCACGACTTACCGAAACTATGCCGCCGCGTCGCGGAACACCATGGGTCTCTTCTCGCGGGTCCCTTGTCTCTGACCGTATCCGCCCTTCTGGGCCGTCGCAACCAGCAAAGTCGGAAAAGGGAAATGGAAAAGGAAGAGGCGGCAAAGTGGCCGCACCCGAGCCTCCCCCCAGCACTGCGGTGCGCAGGCTCGACGAGCTCATCGCGGGTTTCACCACTACCACCACCGCGGTGGCGACAGCAACGGCGCCTGGCATCGCCGTCGATCGCGAGGCGTGCTTCTGCCAGGGTAAACGTTTCATCTTTCTTTTTCTCTCGGAACATACCTCCCATCCGCCATCATCGTCCTAACCATCATATTCTGATTCTACGCCACCTCCCACCCTTCTGCGTAGCCCGCGTGCACGCCTTATCAGAATACACGCCCATCTGCACATCCTGCGGCCTCGTCCTCTGCGCCGAACACCCCCCGTACCGCGCCTGTCCACACTGCGGCGCACCGCTCCTATCGCCGCCAGCGCGTAACGCACTCGTTGCGCAGCTCGAGGAGTTGCGCGCGCAAACGCTCGTGGAGGAGAACCAGGCGCGCGCGAGAGAGGAAGAGGCACTCCGTCTCGCCGAGGGCGCGTTTCCCGTGCTGGGTGGGAGCGGCGCGGCACCTTCTGGCGGGAGCGCCGCAGGGGGGAAGGGGAAGGGAGGCGGTGTGACTGCGAGCTCAGGCGCGGGTCATCGTGTGTTGTCGGTTGATTCGCGCACGAAGCGCGTCAGGGTCGAGTCGTATGGCGGTTTTTCGGGGGCCACGGGACATGGTGATGGCAGCGAGGAGGAGCAGGCTGAAGGGGACGGGGTCGATGCGCCGCTGTCGCGCGTACCGCCGCCACCGAGGGAAGTTGAGTATGTGCGTGTGCAGCGTGGGCCAGCGACGCGTTGGGTGGATTTGAAGGGTGGTGGTGGAGCGGCAACGTATATTGCGCCCCCGGCTCACAAGTCGCAACCTGCTTAGCGAGATAGAAAGGTAAGGGTGAATCCTGTGTTATGGACTGCTGCAAAAATTGTTCGCTCTCTCCCTTGGCTAGAAACTATGTATAATATACCTCGTGCTGTACCAGACAGGGAAATTAGGGCCTGCTTTCATGAGACATCAGCACACATCGCGAATGGTGCTAGCGTGCGTATGGTGTACAGCATCCCGCTATACCCAAGGTCAACTTAGAACTCTTCCCGGGATTAGGAGAGCGAAACTCGGTCGCAAGACAGGTTCCGGAGTGAGTGAGTTGCATTTTCTCAAAATCTCACAGCTAGCCGTCGAGGGCCGGTTCCCTGAAAGCGTATCGACATACCACATACCGTGTCGCCCGGCTTGCGAGGCTTCAAGCAACAAAGCACGGAGCATGCATATTCTCAGAGCTTAGATATGTCCTTTCCGTAATCTCTGCAGAGCAGAGTGTCGCACGGACCAGACTAGCGAAGCAAGGGTCCACGACCATGAAGTCGCATTTATGAGAGTGCCCAAAGGCAACCGTAGAGCAGTAATGTGTGTTAGTTTGTTCTGACACAAAACGCGAAGGGCCTCAAAGGCCTCAAATTCCAACTTCATCAAGGCATTCAAGTTTGTTATGAGACAGAGGCATGGATGTGTGTGCATGCAAAGGAGGTGTGACGCACAAGGTAGGCTAGGGCATCATTTCGGTAAACGGTTCATAACGACATAAGACTCTTCCGGAGATACCAATAGTAGAATGGCAGTATACTCGACGGTTAATATACCCTCAAATACCTAAAGCGGATTAAAAACTACCGTATAGGGGGGAGAGGGTTACCAGCCGAGCTTGCCTTTACCGCTTCGGGGCCATGCTCAGGGTATCTCCAAGCGACAAGCTGCTATCAAAACGCGTCTATTAGATGAATAGTTCATCTCCGAGTATACAGGTGCGATAACTGTCCGTCTATGGGGCGTGGGATCGAGGAGGGAAGAGCATAAACTATATTGTGGACAGAATGCTGTTGAGAACGTTCGTAACGCGGTTGGATTAGCATACGCACTGTATGATCGCATCCGAGTTATGCTATGGACCTGGTGTCTCCGAATGGGGGATGGTTTCCACTCGTTGCACTCTCTCATATACTTCCCTCTTTCGCTGGGATTGCACAAGTTCTTCCTCTCTTTCTTTCATTTTACGTTTCCGTCTTTCGTCATCCCGAATGACCCCCTGATACATTGTCTGGAGTGTGAAAAATTAGCGAAGCACATGGAATTGTCGAGGAAGGACAGTACACACATCGTGTTCTCGTTGCTGAAGGTAATGGACACCCCATACGGTGAGCGAGGATATGACGACGGAAGCGATCAATGTAGCTTTGGCAGCTCGAGACATTGCGGCTTTCCGTCGAGTTCACCGATGTGTCTCACAAAGTCAGGATCACGTGATGTGGGTGTCAACGCGTCAAAGAAAATTGAAATTACGCGTATCGGGACATTTGACATCGTACCACACCCCCGTACCATGTCCGCAACCTCGACAGCGACAAAAAAACCCACAGAGCTACGTCAAAGAGCCACTGACAGCTCATCGGAGACCGCCGTCACAGATGAAGGTCGCAAGACCGATAGGCTTCTCGATTCTCACACCAGGTGAGTTACCGGTATTTCCTCAACTCCCGTTTCTTCCAACTCATCTCGAGACGCTCATGAGGTGGGAGTTTGGTGGACCATGGGGAGTCACCGCCATGATGATCGGATTTCCGATGCTCATGTACTACCTGTGGATATGTCTCTGGTTCTATGACGGCCAACTCGTCTTCCCGACTTCCGTTGCGGGAATTAAACCGTTCATCAACCAGATGTGGACGCACATCCGTGATGTCAGTTCTCCTATTGGGCCGTGCGGGGTTCAACACAATCGTCTTACCCATCTCCCTTCATGTAGGACGCCAGCCCGAACCTGTACGCGTGGAAGGTGTATTCCGGCCTCATTTTCTACCAGCTCTTCCTTGCATGGATCATGCCAGGTTATATGCAAGAAGGCTTGCCTGTGCCATCTCTGGGATACAAGACTCTCATGTACAACTGCAACGCGCTCTGCTCCGTCTACTTCACCTTTATCACCGCCGCAGTCCTTCACTACTATCACATATTCCGTCTCACCGAAATCATAGACAACTACGGCCATATCATGTCTGTTGCCATGATCTGGGGTTTCGCTGTATCCTTTGGGACATACTTTTGGACTGTCGCCCGTGGTGAACAGATGCGCATGTCGGGTAACTTCATCTACGATGTGTTCATGGGCGCCGCGCTCAATCCTCGTATGGGCCCCGTTGACTTGAAAATGTGGGCGGAAGTCCGCATTCCTTGGGTGATCGTGTTCTTCCTGGCTGTCTCTGGCGCATGCAAGCAGTATGAACTGTATGGTGCTGTCACACCCGTATGTGTTGCTCTTCCCTCTTTACATGATCTGCGCTGAGCAACCTTCCTAGAACATGGCATTCATGTGCCTAGCAACTTGGCTTTATCTGAACGCATGGTGAGTTGTGATTTTGGTGAAATGTCATTCAGCGCTGACTTCGCCTTCGAAGCTGCAAAGGCGAAGAGTGTATCCCCCAGACATGGGATATGTTCCACGAAAAGTGGGGCTTCATGGTTATCTTTTGGAATTTTGCGGGTGTGCCGTTCGTGAGTCCATCGAATCACCTTTGTCTCATCTTTGTTCTGACACCCTGATCTTGATAGACCTATGTTTACTCGGTTGTCTACATGGCCTCCCATGAACCAGAAAAGTACAGGTTTTCGACGCCAGCGTACATTGCGCTCTTTACCACGTTACTAATGGCGTACTACGTGTGAGGGGATGTGCGTTTTCTCATTACCAGCGGAGATCTGACGCATGGACCATAGCTGGGACACATCCATGTCTCAAAAAAGTCGGTTTAAGATGCAGACGCAAGGCAACTTCAACTACCGTTGGACGTTCCCCCAGCTACCATGGGGCACAGTCAAGAACCCAACCTACATCCAAACGGCACATGGGTACTATCATTTTATTGTTATCAACGCCCTGAGAATCCGGCCTGATTCTACTACTCGTAGCAATCGACTCCTCACAAGTGGCTGGTGGCAGGTCTCTCGTAAGCCGGTGCGTAGTCCGACCGTGAATCCGGGTGCGGATGATTCAGATGAAATCCCTGGGCATAGAACTACGTGGCCGACTGGACCATGAGCTTCACCTGGGGCCTGGTCGTCGGCACGGCCTCTCCCATACCTTACTTTTACAGTGTCTTCTTCATCACAGTGCTCATCCACCGCACCACCCGCGATTTCGAGCGGTGCGTGCCCATACCCTCTTTACGCCTCAATGCGATTTGCTGAATCCGCTTCTAGGTGCGCCATCAAGTACGGAAAAGACTGGGAGCGATATTGCGAGATTGTGAGGTGGAAGTTCATCCCTGGGGTCTACTGAGCTATTGAATTCTAGCTTAATCTTGCTACGTATCGTAGACTGACCTTCTTGGATACCTTAAATTTACTTCACTACGACCAACCATGGCCCTATCTTGCGAGAGACCAGCCTGAGGCATTGTATCATGACCTACTCTAACAGCGACATGAATGTGAGAAAGGTCGTGGGCATCATATTATTCGTCCATGGACAAAACATATATACATTAAAGCGGATCATGAGCGATCATCGATCATCATAAGTGTCCCCGAAAACTGTGCGTTCACTCAAATGGCATATTCTCCACCCCTTGAACCAACGACGCCCAATTCGCTGCGACAGCATCGGCATAATCCCGTTCTTCGCGGGCAAACGACTGCACGACTTGAGTGAGGAGCGTGTTCTCCCTGTTATGCAGCACCACGCGCAGTTCATGCCACATGCTGTTCAACCCCAGTTCCATCGGCATTCAGTAAATACGAATATGGAAAGGGGAGAAAGGGGGAGTTTGTTCCTCACCAAGCGCGAATGAACACGCGGCGATTGAGCTGCGCCGTAATCGTCGCCTTGTCCTTCTCGATGTTGCCCGCGATCTTGTCCGCTTCGTCTTCCCAGCCCTCCTTGGCGACCGCCTTGACGCTCTCGAGCTTGAGAGAGTTCGTGTCGACCCGTTTCTTCAGGCGTTCGACTTGGTCGACGGAGAGCCGGTCGTGTCGGACGAAGAGGTCGCGCATGGCGATGTACAGGTCACGTTGGCTCTGGCGGTACCCGATGGACACACGGAGAAATCAGCTGCAAGGTAAAAACAGCCAGCCAGATAGAGGGATGGGAAGGAATGTGGGGTGCAGAAATATTGATCAGGAGCGAACCTTCAAACCTTCCAACGTATCCTGCATCAACAAGCCAGTCTAGACGCAACCAACACCCCCACGGGAATTTCGTCAGGAAGACAGAACGCAACGATCAGAGCGGTGGCTGTCATCACGCACCCGTAGTTCCAGCAAGTCCGCATGACGCTGAGTGTGCGCAGAAACCACGCTAATGCCCTGCCTCACGCCCTCGGACAAATCGCAGTCTTGGCCCTTCCAACACTGCGCGTTCATCTCCACCAGCGTCTTGAGCGTATTCGTCAAGCGCGACAGGTCTGCCTGTGCGGTCGAAAGCGCCGGCGACAAGGAAGAAGCGAATGCGAACGGCATTCGAGGGGTGGAGTCGGCGGCGTCGGCGGAGGTAGAGTAGGAGAGCGAGGGTGAGGGTAAGGGCGAAGACAACGGGGAGGATACGCGGAGGGCAGGTGGCAGACGCAAATGAGGCACGAAAGACGGCCGAGTGTTGGTGCTTCGTACCGCTGCAGCCTCGCGCTTCCGGATGAGGCGCTCTCCTAAAACACAAATCTTCTGCCAGGCCTCGATCATGGGGACGATTTTCTGTCGGACATGGCTAAGGGACCGACGCAGAATCCACAAATTAGTTGCAGAGATCGTGGGTGAATGAAGGGGAACAACGACAGTGACATACCCGAGTTTGTCTTCCAAGTCACTGGGAATGGTCATTTCTTCCACGCGGTCGATGCGCTTGCTCACGGACTCTTCTTCCATCGAAATTGACGAATGTTTTCGCCACTGCTCAAAGGACGACTCTGTGAGGAAGGTGCCCAGCAAAGCGTCTTCTTTGATCACAGGGTGATTTCTTGGAGCAGGACATTAGTTGTCGGCAGATCGACAACAGCCTCAATAGTTGACCACCTACATCACAAAACGAAGGAACCTCTCCAAGCCTTTCCTGTGGCAGTCGTCAGGAGTACACCCATGTCGACTAGAACGCAAGCGATGTAACGGAAAAATACCTTCTCTGTTCCAGAAACATCTCATCGGCTAGAAAACGACAGAGTCGATGAGGGGTCCAACCAACACTCCAAAAACCAATCACGCACGTCCAATTCGCTTTGGAGGCAACTGTGGCAGCAAGCGGAAAGGATACCGACGGACCAAACAATCCCACAAAAAAGTAAATTCAGAGTACCGCCGTTGCACCGTTCCTCCGCGCTGGATGTCAACAATCGACCCAGCACCCCGCGCGCGCACAGACGCACATAAATAAGAGCGGCAGAAGTCAGGCAAAGTAGCAAGGCGGGGGCGACGACGGACCTCGGTAGTGATCCCGTACACCATGTACCTGTTAAGCACAAACCCCTGCTGCCCGGCAAACTGAACCGTGACCTTCTCCAACTTCTTCCACCACCCAGCCGGGAGCCCAGTCCCGGCAACGCTCGACGGCGGCGCAGCGCCTCCTCCATTGATACCAGCAGCACCGAACGGCGGACGCACCCCCGCCATCCACGGGTCGTCTGCGGGAGGTGGAGGGGCAACCACAACAGCAGCTGCGGATGTACTCCGCAGGACCGTGGGGGAACTACTGCTACTGCTGCCGCTTGGGGCGACGCTCAGATGGGTGCTGTTGCTGTAAGCCGCGGCTGAGAGACTCTGGGGTGGTCCTGTGCTGTAGCTGAGCATGCTGATGTCGAGCGTCGGCTCGGGGAGCGTGTTCTGCTGCGCGAGCAACGCCACTTGCTCAACGCTAACATCTGTATTTTTTAAATGATTGAGGGGAGGAACAAATGGTCAATCTTTTGTCGGGGAATGATGCGGAATGTCACGTACCTTTGCCAGTCTGGGCGAGCGCGACCAGCGCTAGCGCCACGAAGAACTCGAGTTTCGATACGCGCGGGCGTGTGCTCACAAGGTTGACGATCTGAAGGCCATCGTATTTGGAAACGCAACGACGACAATATCGTTGAGCCGAGAGAGGAAGGGAGGAGCGGAGTAGGGGGGGGACTGGAGGGGAAGAGGTGCGGCCTTACCTTATCTACCGTCGCAGCGGGCAACGCGGACGTCGAAAGGACGCGCGAGAGCGAGTTGACGGACGTCTCACCCGAGTTGGTCGGGTCGACTGCGCTAAACGATTGTTGATATATCGCCGGAACTGTGGCCTCCGCTACAACACGATCACATCATATTCGGGAGAGATCAAGGAATGTGGATGAGAAAAAGATTGGCAGAGAAGCCCTCGTAAAGGGTCATTTGTGAATGATACTACGCACCGATGGCGTTGGTGAAGATGGAGGGGACCTGACCTGGAGGCGGAGAGGGGGTCGGGGCAGCGCTCCATGGATCAAGGCCGTCGTACGTCGATGCGGCCAATGGGTTCTCATCGACGAAGCTGCCACCGAAACTAGAGGAGATGCCATACGCCTGTGTCGGTCGTGGGGCGTTGAACATCGTCGTTGGGAGTCAAGACAAGGATTGGGAATGGAAAGCGCGTGCCCACAACCGAACCGAGTAATGATCAATTACAAGTACTTTCGACGCACGCACGCGACCGAGGCCAGGAAATAATATGGAATTCAGAATGGGGAGACCTACTATGACAAAATCAAGCAAAACGAAGAAAATTTTGACAAAACGCTCTGTACAATCGACAATAGATAGACAAGATCGTCTAAAATCCAAGCCCATCCCGTCCCCCTCTACTAGCTTACTATTTCCCTGGGTTTATGGCATCTCGTACGGTTTCGCGGCAAAGTGAAGCGTCCAGGACGACAGCAATCGCTTGGAATTGACCGTTTCGCCATCCATTCTACAAAACATGGTGTGTAAGTGACTCAGGTAGAAATAGAAACTGCAAAGAAAAGTGAAACATACCCTGGCGTGCCATATGTCAAAGGAGCCATGTACGTATAGGCGAACAGCAGTGCAAAGAAGAAGCCCGCAACAATGATAGGGGCCCGGGTACCGAGCTCTGCCCACTGCGGCGGGCGCCGCTGTGTGAAGTGGCCAGCAACAGATACAGGGTAATCAATGGTTTCAGAGAGAAGGAAATGAAGCACTGCGCCAGCAACGAGCGCAGATGCAAGATGAGAAGGGAGATAGTGGTGAATGAATAGCTGCCGACTCATGAGGAAGAATGGGAAGTAATGGATGAACCACACAACCCCGAAAAAGCCAGCAGAATTCCACAGGCGGTTTCGAACGGCTATTGATCGCTTGAGTGAGGACCTAATTGTGACACTTTTACAATAGCTCACTCACCAATTGGGATGGGGTGTATACCACGTCTCCTTGCTAGCAAATCCGCACCTAGTATGCCTACATACAAAGACAAGGCGAGGGCGCACGTCCACCACCCAACAATATTGCCAATGAGGTAAATCTGTTTCTGGTCCTCGTTCTGCGTCCAGAAGCTAATACCACTCAAGAGGAAGGGCCAGTTAATGGGGGCGCTTGCGTAAGGATGTGAAGCGGTCAAGCCGGCATTGTGTTGCCACATGAGGAGCTGGAGTTCAAAGAATTTACTGAAGAAACCGAGTGACTTGGGAGCTCTCGCTTGCTGAGCATTATTTCTAGCCAATACGTCCTCACCGTCTGCCGCCACTCATCAGACACACGAACGATACAAAGGAACAAGGACGCACCTCCGGCAGAGATAATTTCGTCGACATACCAGGTGGCGCCGCGCTCCATGGGGTTCTTATCCCCATTCACTTCTTGCTGTCGGAACGCCCAGTCGGGAAGCTGTTCGCGGTGAGACCAGAGAGACACCTTGGTCGGCACGTGTACGAGCCGGAGGTAACCGCTCTTGCTTTTGACGGGCTCGCCTTCGTGAGCACCGTTCAGGTAAAGATGGAAAAGCGTATCGTTATAACGTGAAAGGTCATCCCTCGGCCACGTGGTGAATTCCTGATTGGTAGGCATAAGTGGCGAAGCGACATCGTGCGTCAGGAGATATGTGTCCGTGGTGACATGAAGGAGTTGAATGACATCATTGTGGCGAACAATGCGACCACGGCCAGTTTCAGGGAGTGCCTTTGTCGGGATGATTTGCCACCAGTTGTTCTCGTCCGCATGGCCGTACCCTGTGACCTGCTGGCCTACAGAAACCATCAGACCCAATCTCAAGTAGAAAATCACAACGTGCACGACATACCTTGACTACTGACCCGACCATCATCATAACGCAATGGGTAGCTTTCGGGATGGGAGTGCAAGAGAACCTTGGTATCTTTGTGTTTGAGAGTAATGGTGTCGTAATACTTGAGTTCTGGGATAAATATAAATACATGGCGGGCAGCCTTGTGACGAAGTAGCGCCTACCAATACTGTTCATCAACATCTCGTTCCCAGCCAAGCTTTCCTGGAACTGGGGACTCATGAAACTATCACCAGTGCCCGAGTGGGTAAGAATGGCGAAATGGACCCAGAAAAACGAAAGGTAAACAATCAAGGGTATCAGGATCAATCCAACTGCACGGGCAGCGAAGTGGCGCCAGAAGTGTTCCTGGGGAGAGATGAGACGGCGAAGCGCACGTCAGGGAGCAAACACCAACCATGGACGTGTTTTTCCGGATGTCCAAAAGATCCCAGAGGTCGATGAGGACAGCGGCGCCAATAGCGACAACCGTGAGCACACCATTCACCTTGGAGCCCCAGGCGCATGCCATAAAGACACCGGTAGCAATCAGCCAGCCCCACCACTCGGGAGTAAACGCTCTACAGGATGGTCAGCAACGGCCGAGGAATATTATAAAACGTCTTGACATACACATATCGTAGTTTGCGGAAGCGAACGTAGGAATACATCGTGAGTGAGAGGAAGAATATAAGGGTGGCGTCCAGCAGTATGAGGCGTGATTGGGCAACGTGTGCATTGTCTAGACGCGAAAAAGCAAGGTAAATCGAGAACTTGCTCACAACAGCAATGAATAATACGCACCAAACAGGACAAGACACGCAGAAAAGGCCGCGATCACAGTTCCATAGCCACACTGTTTCATGATGCCGTATACCACTGGGATGGTGAGACTGCCAAGAATTGCGGGCAGAGCACGCATTCCGACATAAGGGACGTGGTTTTCCGTGTAGCTATCGCCAATATTCTCGAAGTTGAATTGACCATCGAACCCAACGAACCAGCCAGCGAGGCCGAAAAGTAGTTTTGCGAATGGCGGGTGGACATCAAAATAATATTCCCGTGAGATATAGTAGGCGGCGAATTTCCCAAAATGAACTTCGTCGAATCTAGGATAGGATTTATGGTTAGTAGATTGTGGGTAAGATGGATATAGGCGAGTCGCACGAACACAACTTGATCGGGGTGGTTGATTTTGTAGAAACGCAGCAAAAACGCGAGCGCGGTGAGAGCGCCAACAACTACCATACTCGCTTCGTTGGACTCCAAGATTACTTCGAGTTGGGTGCGGGAATCCTGGAGATTGAAAAATGAGCACAATAGAAATGAGCGAGCGGGAAGGGGAGCCAGCGCACAGGGTCTTGTGGGGGGCAAATGTCGTCATCAGAATCAGGGGAGGGATCGCGCTGAGCGGACGCTCTTCTGTTTGCCCTTCGTCTGAGATCTGCCATTGTGAATGGCAACAGATGGGAGGACACTTTGGGGGAAGGAGGGGGACGGGAAAGAGTTGCAATGCAGCGGCCGGGGTTCCTGACGCGCTTGTTCGACCAACCCGTGGAACTTTCGTTGTTCTCACATCACGTGGTCATCCCCGTCACGTGCACTGGTCTTTACTTGCTTTGCTTTGCTTTGCGCGCACACTCAGGACCACCGTAGGAATCCAGGAGTAGAGAGTACAGTATGCGCTACATATGGATGATGTCTAATTTATGTGTGAACAAAGGAATTCTATGTTGCAATTTCAGCAATAAGAGTTTGGGAGTTCCAGAGACGCGCGCTTAAACACGCATCCGACGGGGTCAATTGACGCGGCAAGCACTCCCGCTGTGTCCTTTCTCTCCGACCCGCCCGACGTCGTCTTCCTATCGCCTGAACGTAGCCACGTCAACGCCGCGATGGCCCATGCTCAACGACGTCTTGCGTCTGCAGCCACCAAATTGTCGACTCTTCCCCTCTCCTCATTAAAAAAGTTCCCACCAAAAGAGGCACTCACCGCCAGCTCGTCGGCCACTTTCTCCCCGGAAACATGGGCGGCGCTGCAGCCTCCACCCCCCTCCGCCCTTTCCGCGTTGAGCCATCGCATCGGATTTGGTTCAGTGCTGCAGATCCCCGAACTCGAGCAGGCTTGCACGCATCCCTCCGTTCTCCCTCTGCATGCGAAACGCCACCCAAATCAGAAGCCACCTCCGGCAAATGGCAATTTGTCGAACTTGGGAAATGCCTTGCTCGGTCTTTTCGCATCAGAGTTTGTTGTCGCGTCGTATCCTCACCTGCCAACGCGCGTCGTAAAAGCAGCTGTGAGCGCATACGTGGGACCCAACACCTGTGCCAATGTTGCAACGGAGGTGGGCGCTGCGCCCTTACTGCGTTGGTATAGGACGGTACGTTTGGTCACCCGCTTCCATTTTTTCTCCCTTTGAGACTCAATTACTTCTGTTTAAAGCCATCAACGCCACTAAAACCGGCAGTGTTGCACCATGATGCGCTCTCATCAATACCACGGTCCCTCGTCGCTCTCATATGTCAACGGCGCTCTCTATTCTCTGCGCGTCAATTCGCGCACCAATTCTTCTTGAGTCGAGAGGTCGACCTACGTAAAATGCTAAAATTCCGCGACCCCAAGGTGGCCCTAGCAGAGACGGTTGCCAAGTTTGGTCGCGAAAAGCCCATCTCGAGGTGCGCATCACACTGACGTCTTCTATGACTTTGCGGCACTGACGAGTCGCTCTCAGGTTACTAAAAGAAACCGGTCGGTTCTCCAATTCGCCTGTCTTTGTTGTTGGGGTCTACTCTGGCATTGAGCAACTTGGAGAAGGGTTCGGGAGCTCGTTGAGGATGGCAGAGTACCGAGTATGGCTTCCCTCTCAACCAAGCTGTTTGATCGCACTGACGAGTCACGTCATAGGCTGCAGAAGATGCGCTTCATAGACTGTACTTGACCAAGACACCTCCGGAGATGGTGCGGCTCCCAACAGGGACATTCCCTGACATAGATGGGGACATTTTCACGGAGGGAGATGAGATTGCGCACACTGCTGGAGAGCTGGGAAACACAGAAGTTCGACTTGGGAGTGCAGGGCGCAGTTCGATTATCGTACATTAAAAGCAATTTCTTTTTGATTAAAAAATAATGCAGTAACTCCTCATTTAGAGTCCGCGCTTCCGAATTTGGGGTTAAAGAGAACATGTTAGAGTCTGGTATCGACACGACCCCGATGTCTTATTAACACTCCCCCTCATCCCGCGTCCCTCACTCTCCTTCCTCTCCCTCCAATTCGTCTACCTCCACCCTCAGATGGATGGGCTTCCCATAAATTCAAAACAGCCCATCTCCCCAATATCCCAACTCCTACAAAATCTCGGAATGACACGCGTCGACTTGACGCGTCACAGCGATCAGATGCGACAGTTCCTCACTGCAGAAAGCGTCAATTCCCTTCGCGCGTTCTCCAATGCAGCAGAGTCAGATGGAGACAGTGCCACGAACCCCACCGTGCTTTCCCAGCCGGGTCGCGCGAAATCGCGCTCCATATCGGCGGCCGACGCGCCCATCTCATTACCGCCGCCGCCACCACCACCTTGTTCTTTCCCCCCAGCAACGCCCATCAAGACCGAACCGGTCGAGCCCTCCGCCTCATCCTCTTCGCTCCGTCGTTTCGAAAGTATGGACGAGATAATCGAACGGCAGAACCGACGTAGCAAGAGAGAGCGTCGCAGCAGGCGCGAACGCGACACGAGCCCAGGCGCGCTATCCCATTCTCCCACTCGTTCAACTTTGCGCACGTCATCGGGCCATTCCCGCACTGCCTCTACGCGCGATTCGGGACGCGTTAGGATGACGGATGATTCTCTTCCTGCGAATCTCTCGCAGGTCAGTCGCACCCTGGCGCGATCCTTGTCTACTCTTCCCGTGTCCGTAATATTCTGAAACTATCCCCTCCCCACTTTGAACAGGATTCGCTATCACAATCTGCGACGCCTAGTCGAGCGGGCCGTTATTACAGGGATACGGTCCTCTATCAAACCGTCTCCCCCAAGCACCGTCGCACTGTTGGTGTGCTTTCCTCAGCCACGAAGTGCTCAGCTGACGTTTGTTGTGCTAGGGTTCCTTTGTGCCTCGCGACGAGTCCCCCTCCCCTTCCCGGTCTGGAAGAAGTAGTGTTGCCTCTTCTATACCGAGTGAAAGCAACTCTCTCGTTGAGGCCGCCCAAAAGGTATCCTGGAACCCACTCGCCTCTGCTCCACGGCGCACTCACTTTGCCTCTCACATTTCAGGTAGCATCCTCTCGCCCTCCAATCACCCCGCGCCGCAGTTACTATAAAACTGCCCCCCTTCTTTCGTCATCCCCGGGCATGTCCACGCCATCATCAAGTCCAGTTCGCCCCATTGTCAACATCGTGTCTTCGCCTGGCCCCATGGGTCCAGAGCCAACTGAGGATGAGTATGATGATCTACCATTCAAACTGCCACCAGGCCCGTACTCTCATACCAAGCCCGACCTGCCTTACGCTGCCCTCATCGGCCAAGCTATCCTGGCGTCTCCAGAGCACCGCCTAACATTACAAGAGATTTACGACTACATCACCATTGTTTACCCCCACTTCAAACGTAATGAACAAACCTGGATGAACTCGATCCGCCACGTACTTAGTACAACGATTGTTTTCCGAAAAGTGCAGCGAGACCGCGCTGCTGGGCGTACGCTCTGGGCAATTTTCGATCAAGACCTCGACTGTTTCGCTGGGGGTGGTTTCCGCAAGGAATTTTGTGCCGATATGCAAGAGCTGAGAGAGAAGGCGCGTCAATCGAACCGCAAGCGATCGGCCGAGGATACACCAACGCGAAAACCTAGAAAGAAAAGGTTGAAAACGGATGCCTCTCAGGAGCAGATGCCTCATACATTGCATCCACAGATGGGTATCCCAATGTCCACTCTTCCAGCCGTAGCGTTCCCTGGCCCACCCATGTTCCCTGGTCCACGCCCTGGCACACATCATCAGCCGTACTATACACCCTACGTCATGCCTCATCCGCACGCAGTCCCCGCGGGTGTAATCTTCCCTGTCTTGCCCCCAGGCTCTGTATACAATCCGGTGAACCCAGAACCTACACCACCACCAGCGCCTCCACCCTCTCGTCCATCGACTTCGTCATCCTCTGTGTCTCGTATCAAGATTGAGCCAGAAGAGTCGCCTTCACCATCTTTACCACCAACGTCCTGTTCATCAGTCTCCCTCCCAGAACTTACTCCCAACAACAGTTCCTCCAGCCCCCCGATGGGGGAACCGGATGAGCAAGCTATCGCCGTTACTCAGCCCGCTGAGCCTGAGCCGTCGCCTTCAGCATCGACCTCCGCATCGCCCAACTTTGATATCAGCGCATTCTTGGTCGTTCCTGAGGATGCTCCTCTCGATGCATTGGCTCCTGGCGTAACCCTATTGAACCCGAGCGCTGCGGCCACGGCAGGCTCGAAGTCAAAGCCGAAGTCGAAGAAAGGCAAAGAGAAGTCGGCCGAGAAAGAATCCACTCAGGTGAGTGATCTCAGTTCAGATCGTGTAATCCACGATCGATATCACTTATGCACACTATACAGAAGCCGTCCCTCCCCCCTGCGCCAGAGTCACCCACTCTGGTTCGCCAGAACGTCCGACCTCGATCTGAGAATCTAAAAAGATCCACCCCTCCACCACCCAAAATTGTGTTCCCTACTTCGGTCAAGTCGCTTACCACGGAGCTCCCAGGTCGTCCATGTACGCCCCCTCGAAAGAACCCAGAACAGCATCTGTCCGCGGCGAGGACACCCCTTTCCCACCTAGGTGTGCATATGAGCCCATCAGCCAGCCTGGCACACTATAAATCTCACCTGAACCCTCCACCCGTCATCGCGCTCATCCACGGCGATACCAACAACGCACCAACGACAACAGCAACAAAAGAAGACAATAGCAACAATCATGCTCACGGTCACGGCCATGCCCACCACGCGACAGAGGACTCGGAAAACCTGCTCCGTACGCCCTCACGCCGGCGCGTCTCGGCGCAGTTCACGCCTTTCACGCCCGTGACGCCGCGCAAGCTGATGTTCATGGGCGGCATTGCGACCGAGTCGCCGCTTCGCGGACTGTTCGACCACCCACACGACCCAGCGACGCTCCTCGACGAGGAGCTAGCGCGTCTCGGAGCGCAGGGCACGCCAGGGCGCGGTGGCCTGCACGAGAGCCCGTCGGTGTCGGTCGGTGGGTTCGCGCAGCGCGCCCTGCTTTATGAGAGTCCGAATACCCAGAGTCCCGAACGCAGGACAAGGATGTGGTAGCGTCCGTCGATGTCTCTCTTATTTCTTGTTGTCATCCTTTGTTGTTTTCCGTTTGTTTTTCATCGGGTCATTCTTTTTTTTTTTGCGTTATTCGCGTTCCTCCCCTGTTCCTCACATCCTGATGACGAACTCTGTTGTCTTGTTTATTTGTGATACCGTTATGCCCTCTTGGCCTGTTGCTACCCCTCGCTCCCTTGCCCCCACCTCCCGGCCTCCTCGTGTCCCGAGTCACCTCCGTCCTTCTTGTTTGTCTCATGTCACAACATTGCTGCTCATCGTGCACACGCGCGTCGATCTTTTGTACCGCTATTTCCATCGGCATGAACTCTCATGATATCATGCTCATTTCATCTGTGCGCCGACCTCCTTTTCTCAGACGTGGCTCTTCACTGTCATGGAGAACTTTATGTACTGTGTCATTTTTTCATTGGTGTATTTTACCCTTTTTTTCACTTAGTCCTTTTTCTTGCGAGCTCGAAGCTCCTTTCATTATTCTTTCATCAATCCCTTTGCATTTGTATTTTGGGGCGATTTATTTAAATCAAAGATGAATATACGTTATGATCCCGAGCGGATTCCAATGGAGATTATTTCTCTGCATCGAACACAACAGACAAATGAACTCGAGTCTTCAATTCTCTGCTTCCAAGTCCACGACGCTGGGTAAATTGGAGTGAGCGATCCCCGCACGGGATACTGTCCGGTAGGGGGAAAAAATGAATGAAGACGTACCAAGCTTCGGACTCGCGCGTTGCGGGTGTATACGTCGAAAAGCCCAACGATCGTCCGATAAATCGCCCGGGATTGAAGACGTGACAACCTTCGTAGGTCATTCTATAGCTGTCGTACTTGTCCGCGAGGACGACCTGCAAAATTGGGCGCCAAAATCCCATTTTACGAAAGCGTAAGACAAAAAAAAATTGAGGAGTGGTGTAATGCTGTACGCACGCATGTGGGTAAAGGATAGAGACGCATCGCGTGGTCGTATTCGGCTAGGATCGGCTGTGTGTGCGTTGTGAATGGGGCGAGGTGGCTCTGATCGAGTATAGACTGGACGAGCTGTGCCGTCGCGAACGAACGTGAGCACCGGCTAAATTAAAAGGGGGAGGGCGTGCACATGCACAATGCACGTACATAACGCTTCAGATCTTCGTTCCGCGCGTCGCACTTGACGCCGACCAAGTTCCGGAGCATGCGCGACATGATGTCGTCGCGAAAGACGACGACCTCCTGCCCGAAGAACTTCAGACGGCACGGGTTGCTCGCCAGGTGGATTTTGGGGATCTTGGACCGTAGCCGGGCGGTGAACGAGGCGAGGAGGGGTTTGCGGGGTAGGACCGAGTTGACGGTCAAGTCCAGTGGACCGGGTACGAAGACGAAGTGCGTGCGGCGCGTTATGAGGGTGTAGGATGCGATCAAGTCCGCTAGGGAATCGAAGCCCTCTAGAGGAAGAAAAAGCACATTGGGTATGAGCGATTGTGAAGAAAAGGGAACAAGGGAGCGGGTGAGAAACTACTTGCCTTGATATTTTTGGATGTCTCTGCTGTTCCCTTGTGCGATTCCGGAGCTCGTAAAGTTGCCGCAGAATATGATCACCTTTGGGATGAAATTGTTTTCGATGCAGTTGTCAAAGATTTTTTGTAGACCTCTCAACGTGTCCGCCTGATCTAGCCACACGTCCGAAAAGCAAAAGAAGTTCATGTCCGGAAAATCTCGCTGTATCCGAACAGCATATTCTGTCTGCAGGGTTTGTTGTTCTCATGTGAGCGATGAACTGAGGCTGCTGCC
>Ga0307512_10002621_pt1 | contig 22272 bp, 25 predicted proteins | sample 14_EM_MG_FD_200267 | JGI IMG/M metagenome (GOLD analysis project Ga0307512, IMG submission 200267) | Populus trichocarpa ectomycorrhiza microbial communities from riparian zone in the Pacific Northwest, United States - 14_EM | ecosystem: Host-associated > Plants > Roots > Unclassified | place...
CCCTACAGTCTTTTCGTCCGTGGCTCTGCTGCCCTAGTCCTAAACAGTCCTTAGTTTGCTTGCCCCGAAAATTGTCGTCTGGTCCGGGGCTTACTTTTGCCCGGACGGGACTGACTATTGGGAAGCCTGGTTTAATGAGATGGTGCTCACAATCCTCCAACGTCCTTCCTCCGCTCTAGCCACGCTCTGTACCCGCCCCAACGTCCCGGTTTAATGAGACGGTGCTCAAGTCCATGACCTCTACTGCACCAGCCGGATCCTCCGCTCCAGCTCCAAGTGCACCTCTCTCACCTCCAAGCACATGTCTCGTACCTCCAAGCCCGCTTCCTTCCACCTAGTGTATCTCTGGCCAGTGACGATGGAATATGGATTTCCCCCTTCCCGGCCTTTTGTGCGAAGCACACCTGTTCAGATACAGATCGATCGCCGCTGCTCAAGCATTCGTGCTTTTCGTACTGCTGGTGGTGGGCGGTGGGCTGTTTGTCTTGGGCGAGACTGCGCGAAATGTTCCATAATCTCTCGCACAAGCTGTGTCAATTGTTCAGGTGATAGAAGCGGTACGGCAGTAGGTGATGATTGTGCTGGCGGCGGCGGCGGTGGCGGCGGTGGTAGTGACGGTGGCGATGGTGCTTGAGACGGCGGTGGCGTTGGTGGTGGTGATGGCGCCAGCAATATTGGAGCTCCGGCTCGTGCGTAGTCTCTCATTATACAGTAGTCATGAGTAGCTGGTGCCATTGGTATCTCTGCACCAGCAGGCCCAAGTACAAGTTGATCGCGGTTGTTGACAGTGTTGTCAACCGTCCGTCCCGTCCTCGCCCGCTGAGGACGGTATGTCGGCCGATGACGGCCGGCGACGGCAAAAGTACCGTCATCGGCCGTCATCCACCGTCACCGGCCGACATCGGACGGTTACTATTAATACATATACTTTAACTCTAGAGCGCGTGGTACAAGATATAAATAGATTTATCTATATTTCTAGACTCTCAATCAGTAGTAAGAATTCAGGTTCGGATCGAGCAGATGTTGAAGGATCTTGATTCACAGTCAAGATAGTGGAGAAATGTACTTATTATAACTGAATATCTATTATGTATGATGACTTGCAAATCATCAATGGATGTCGGCCGATGACCGCCGGGGACGGCCGGGGACGGAAATTTACCGTCAACGGCCGTCCCTTCCGTCCGTCCCCGTCCGGCCTCAAAAAAGACGGCGCCGTTCCGTCCTGGCTCAGGACGGACGGCAAGCCGCCGTCCCGTCCCGTCCTCAGTGATGTCGGACGGCCGGGACGGTTGACAACACTGGTTGTTGATGCTGACAACGCCTTTCTTTAGATCGGTACGCAGCTCAACACACTTCCGGAGGTGATGCTGACCATTGCAATAATGACATGGCGGACGATTGACTTGCTCTGGCAGCTGGACGGGATCTTGACTGTTTGGAAGAGCAGGCTCTTGGCTATGCAGTTGTATTGGCTCTCGCTGCAGAGGTTGTTCAGAATCTTGTTGATGAAGTTGCACGGGCAGCTGACGGTACGGCTTGACAGGCTCTTGATGGTGCTCATGACGGTTGGATGGTGCAGGCTCACTTCGGCACGTTATTGTGGACTCGGTTCGGTGCGGCCTGGGCTGCACAAGGTGGTGCAGACGGACTTGTTGCCTTCGAGGTGGCTCCACATGGATAATGCCAACGCATACTGTAAATGGCTCTGCACAAATGGTTCCTTGTCTAGCCGCAGGAGAAGGAGCGATGGGAATGGTGGGAGACATGAGAGCCGTGAGAGCCGTGGGTGTCGTGGGTGCAATGGGTGCAATGGGAGTTGTCAGAATCGTTGATGGAGCTGCCGGAGTCGTGATAACCATTGGGGCCATGGGTGCCGAAGATGGAGAAGCAGGAGATGTTGAAAGAGCAATGGGGGTTGTCACAGTTGTCGAGGGTGCTGTGGAAGCTGTTGGTACTGCGGAAGCTGGAGAAACCGGGGATGTTGTGGGAGCCATGGGAGCTGTGACAGTAGCCGGAGTTAGGGAGGTTGTCAGTGGTGTCGAAGCTTTCGGATTTGCAGCCGCTACGGAGGCAGCGGGGGTGATGGAAGCGGGGGAAGTTGTCGGTGTGGTGGTAGTCATTACAGCAGCAGGAGCAAGAAACTCGAACATTGCCAAAGCCTCTGCAGCAGTAATCTTTGAGGTGATCCAAGTGTTGAGAGAACGTACTCGGCTCAATTGGGTGCATGCCGAGCTTGGAGATCGCTTTCTTCCAGAGCCGCTTGGGAAGTACACGCAGCAGCATCTCGGTCCTCTCGTACTCGCACATCATTCAGCGCTCGGTGACTACTCCGCCGATGTGATCGTAGGTGCGGAGAAAAGACTTGAGACTCTCCGTATCGTTGTGATCGTAGGTGCGGAGAAAAGACTTGAGACTCTCCGTATTGTTGTCTCGGCCCCCAAATGTCCCACAGAGCTGTTCCAGATATTGACATGTGTATACAAGGGAATCAGGCCGGCTATCGGTATACCGAAACGCATCCAGCATCTCCTTCTTGAGTGCAGCCCAATCTCGGCGCTCATAACCGCGCATAATTATCACCTTCTCGCGCACATACAAGCCCTCTTTTGTTTTTTGTTTTATTCATTTTGTATTCACTCTGACTAGAGTTTGACAGCATCCTAAATTCCACGCCACTACCCTCAGGAAAACCCATTGAGTCAAAGGTGTAGCTTCCCCATCTACTACCGCTACACAATGGTGGGTACTATGGGTATTTTCACTTCAATTCCACGGCCTCAAAGCCCATCTGCCTCCCCTCCAGTATTAAATGAATGTAGGTGACAAAGGAAATTCATAAGCCCACCCTTTACTTTACACTTTCTACTCGCAACCACCACCGCAGCCCCAGCACTAACGCCCGACAAGGTTTGTCGCAACAGGTGTGGATACCGAAGCATCATGGGTCGCCTTTCTTTGCTGTCTCCTCTAAGATCGAAAATGCAGGGTTTCATATGATATTATCGCAGTGGAATACCCCAATCGGCCAACTGAAGCCAGCATTCCTTTTCCATTATTGAAGAGGCCCACTACCGGTCCCGGGAAGTAGAGGTTGTATGTGTGCATCGCTAGAGTCTGTTCATTCATTTGTTGTTTCAAGATGGGGGTGTACTGCACGTGTCATCAGGGGTGCGAGTGTTGAGGGAGAGGAGAAGGAGGAGGAGGAGGAGGAGGAGAAATTAAGAGTTCGCTGATCATACAACTGGTGTAAAACATCCGTTCCAGCGAGTTGCTGGGTAGACTACCGGCCAAAATACAAGCCCTCTGCGCAGTAGTACGGAAGCATGGAGATAACATCTTGACTTGAGTAGTCTGTTCAAGTAAAACGGGCTAGGCATTCGTACTTGTGGAGAAAAATCGTCACGTCTATCCCGTGGAACGATGGAGCACCTGGAGTATCCTTTAGTAGGGTCTGGATCCAGTGCCTGCTCACGATCACGATGGCCTCCGTAAGTTGTGCTGTGATCTCTATGTGCTCTGAATTGTAGGGTGCCGTTGTGACGATGGCTGTTCGTAATTGTGATGGTGAATGAAATGTTGATTCTTGCTTTGTAACGCATCGTATCTGTTCTAAACCACTTTCTGCTCCTCCCAACTTCCGTGTAGTCACTCAGTTTATCTAATTAGTCTCTCGCTGCAGACTTACTTTCCTGTGCTCTGCTTTCTAAAACAAGATCCATCTTTGGGCTCCAATGGTGGGAGAAAACCCGTGAATAGGATTCTCGCACAGCAGCGACCAATAGGAGGCTGCAAAGAGCGGCTTCGTTTCGAGGAGCGTTGGGAGGGAGTATCCTCCGCGGGATGATGCTTGATTGGCTCTAAAACCAAGAAACAAAAGAGAGAAGAAGGAAAGAGAAGAGTTGATGACTGGGTGCGTGTCGGAGGCTGTCCATCTTAAGTCTGAACCCCTGGCGATGGCGCGATGCAGAGCCTCACCAACCCTAACCTAGTAGCGAATCCACTACTTTCGTGGGTTTAGTGGTGGGAACAATTTTCCCACCACAACGTTAAGAGGAGTGCTAAGGTGGGAAGTGTTGCGGAGGGGCAAGGGGGAGGATCGTGAGGAGGGGGGGTTTGTGAATTCTAATAGGAGGGATGGGGGAGGGGCAGCGGAGACGGAGGCGGGGAGGGGACGAAGGAGGTGTGGTCCAGATGCACAGCGGCGGACTCGGTTTGGAAGGAATTAGGAAAGCCGGAGGGGGTGGAGTTTATACAATTCTAGAACGGCGGAGTTTTCATTGAACCAATTATTCCATCTTTATGGTTTCCTCAGCCCCCAGAACGCACCCTTGTCACCGGCCGTAGCCTAGGTTTCGTCGACAACATCGACACCGGCCCAAAACCGTCTTGGAAGCCCAACCAAACTTTGCGCGGCTTATACAATAGTTATGCTGCCCCATTGTTGCAGAAACCTGAAAACCGAGCCAGCCAGTTCCCAGAGAGAAGGTGCAGGTGAAAGGAAGTAAGGCCCTAGATTGAAGACAGGCATAGCGTTGTAAAGGGGCTTTTGGAGGGCGATTGGTTAACTTTTTTCTTGCAGTGGATAGCGCGGTGAAGAAGGAAAGTTGACATTGCATTGGCGCTCACTCGGTGTTTCGGAGTCCGCTAAGTAGCCCTACCGCTCGTCCCAAACCGATTGATTTTGTCTCTGCGATAGAACTCTAGAAAGGAGGACAACTGGATATATTATATGCTAGGTCAATGGTGCAATAGCTCACAATACGCTCAAAGCTACTCATACCAAACTCAATCCACCCATCAGCTCTAGAGCAAGAACTATGGCCGTGGTACCCACTTTTGAGCCTCACAAAAAGGCAAATGCTTTTATGTTGCGATAGTGAAGGGGAAAACCGTGTGTATTGGCTATAGAGCGATGACAGTCTAGGTACAGGTCTAAAGGTCCAAGATGCATAGGGAACGGGAAAGAGTAAAGTGTGAAGTCTAAAAGAGCAGTCACGAACCATATCTATCAACACTTCCCCCTCTTGCTGCGCTCCATAACAACGTGGCACTAGCAGCAAGAACATCTGAACACAGAAAACTTCCCCCTCTTGCTGCGATCTATAACTAACAAACAGCAGCAAGGACACAGAACTAAGAAAGCCACAGACGAAGGACCCATCTGGCCGGCTCATAGCCGTGGTGCAGGATACTCCCCAGAAACCTACACCATCCCCGGAACATAAAAATAGTAAAACTTAGAGTGAAAGTAAAAGCGATCAGTGCCCAACAAAGATAAAATTGCCACTCATGGTGGAAACTCAATAACAAGGAAACTTAAAACAAAGTGCCCCGCGAAACCACAGTTAGGCAAGCCCCGCGAACCCACAGACAGGCAAATAGTAAAGAATTGCACCCCGCGAAACCACAGACAGGTGAGCCCCGCGAACCCACAGACAGGCATATAGTAAGAATAGCACCCAGCAAAACCACAGACGAGGCTCTTGGTGACGATTAAGAAGAATAACCGCGGAAGGTTAACACAAGAAGAGGAGCGTGCTCTCACCGAAGCAATCTCGACATCCGAAATCTGTCGGGTTAGACGCCCCTCTCGTCGAAGCCTTCTCTCTGCAGCGAGTAGTGCCAGAGAACGTCCATCAACTCCAACAGCCGAAGCAATGAACCCGACGGAGCTCAACGTTCCGATGGAATCAGCAAGCAGTTCCGGGGAAGAACCATCAACTCCAACAGCCGAAGCAAAGAACGCGACAGAACTTGACATTCTGATAGAATCAACCAGATCTCTAGGGAAAATACGGGAAGGCCCAAAGGTTGTACCTACGACCATGCCATGGAGCTATGGGGAGATAAGACGCACACTAGCCATTCGCCTTGCTTCTGAAGTACCAGCTTTCCTACAACTAGGAGGCAAGATTGTCCAAAACGGCGTTGAATCACTACCGACAGTTATCATTGTGATCCCCCACAACTTCATCGGTACTACAAAACGCGAAGAGGTACTACAACTCACCCACAACATTCTCAGGCCATGGGGTCTTCCAGTTGAGGTCCTTCATGGATCCGTCGGCCATAGTGATGGGAAAGAGCCGAGAAACCCTGATTATCACCAACACGTTTCTTGCGGAGCATCCATCGGACCAAGAAGCCCACTTATCCCAAACGGAGGAGAATGGGCAGGATCTTTTGGAGGATACCTACGTAATAAAATGAACGGGGAGGTTTACGGACTAACTTGTGCCCATAACCTGTGCCGATACCCTGCTGACCTGGGACGACCGGAGGATGAGCTGCTTGAACTCCTCCCCATCGGAACAGCAATGGAGCAACCCGCATTATCCGATCACCGGCTTTTGATGAAAGGGTTGGATGATGCTATCATTGAATTTGATGAGCGTAGGAAAGCAATGAAGGAGCGGATGGAGGAAGTTAGCGAAGTAGACGAAAGGAAACTCGCGGCAAACTTAAAGAGCAAAATGCAATGCGTCAGAGAGCGGAACTTCCAAGATGCACGGGATAAGAGTTTTGCGGTATCAACAAGATTCTCAGAGCTCATGGTTCAAGGGGATACCCTATATGACTACGCATTGCTGAGCATAGTAGCTCAAGAAAGGAAAAATACCTGCAACCAGATGCCGGCTGTGGGTGCACCAGTCGTTCTTACTGGGGACCCGGGACTCAAGTGCGAAGATGGCGAAGAGGTACATATGGTGGGACGCACCACCGGTTCGTCCAAGGGCAAAATCAAGGGTATCCTAATTGACGGTAAAGTCGAGCGTCTGAAAGATCCATTCCAGTGCAGGTGGGTTTACGGCGAAGGGAGGGCATTCAGTGAAGTAGGAGATAGCGGTTCGTGGGTGCGGGCAGGAGGCGTCGCCATTGGATACATATTTGGGGGGGGGTACACGGATGAAATCAAACTAGAATCTTCGTGGCTGTGTGGAATCGACGAAACTTTGAAGCGCATCAAAGCTCGATGGGGCATCGACTTGGAAGTCTGGAATCCGGAAGAATGATATGGTGGTGGGTGGTGGTGGGTGGTGGGTTGTTATGCTGTTCCTAGATTTTAGTTAATTCATCTGTAACCTGACGAACTTTTACTTGTGAACATTGTAACTTTGCCTTTCTCTTATTGTTTCCCCAGACGGTATCAAGATGGGTCCTGCGAAGGTCAAACCACACTGGTCAGATTTTGGCTCATGTTTAAGTTTCCTGTTGCTCCTCCTGAGTACAATCCCACAACCTGCGCCGGCGATATGGACTAGTTTCGTGCCCTTCTGTTGTCCATTTGCAAATGGGTTCTGTTCTGCTTTGTTTAGCTTACAGTCACTTACACCTTGTATTCTATTTCACCACGTTATACTATTGTATCGTCACAACTAAATGAACGGTCCTATCTGAACTGGCTGTGGTTGGTCCCCAGTAGCCTCCTCTTGCCACGCCACCACACAGCCCACCTTGTTGTTCTGGGCGAATCGAACCTGCCTGTAGTCGAGGTGCAGTTATTTTCTGGAATCAGTCAACGTGAGGTTCTAGTTATAGTGTAATGGCATCGAACCTTCCTTTGCAAATATTGAGAAGGGCGGCATACAAAAAATCTATTTAGTTAATAGGTACGGCTTTCTCTCTTCCCCAGTGGTGGCTGCGAATTTTTTAATCACTCGCACGCTTGTTGATTTAAATTCTGCCGTTCGCTGATAGCGAGAGAAAATCGAGCCGGCACACCACACTGGGAAAGAGAGAAGGTCCGGCGGGTTGTGATACAGATTTTGGGCCAAACGTTGTCCATCTATCTCGTGAAACTATTTGGTTAATAGGTGCGGCGCCTTGTGATACAGATGTTGGATTTAAGGATCAAGATGGTCGATTGCCTTGCAAGATAGGTGATCCACTACCTGCACCACAGAAATACACCGATTGGCTATAACCGAATTAGTCTTACTGGCTGCTAAGGAATTTCTCTATCGTACGAAGCCTCTCATGTTTCTCACTCTCCACGTTAGTGCTTTGCATTGCGGATAAGTAGGGGGTAATGCGAAATAGAAAGTAGTCGTACTGAGAAATAGAAAAAGCGATGGAGCTGAGGGACGGTGGCGTCGGTCTATCATCTCTATAGGTTGCATACGGACGATAAACTTGATTACACACACACACACACACACACAGATGTTCGCCCAAGCCTCATCCGCATCGTCATTCAATACAAGATGGCACCCTCTCACTATATACAACGGTTTATGAGCATGACAGCCGCTACCATCTCAGTAACCATCACCGCTTTCGACCTCAGATTATCCTCAGCAACCATCCGCTGCAGGCTACACATATCCCCACGAAGCTACTGTGGACATCCAAAAACTGGTCAACGAATCAGCAAGAAGGACAACCGGTATGTTCAAGTCATCACCCTGAGGTGCGAGGTGTTCCAAAGACGTGTGACCAGGTTAGTACATCCAACTCTGAGATTGAGTCTCTGACACTGAGTCTCTGACATTGGGTCTCTGACATTGGGTCTCTGATATTGAGTCTCTGACATTGAGTCTCTGACATTGAGTCTCTGACATTGAGTCTCTGACATTGAGTCTCTGACATTGAGTCTCTGAAATCGACTAACATCAACGTGACAAATAGGAGTTTACGGACATTTGCGAGACGCTTGCGGATAGCTCTCGAGATCTCCTGAGACTTACACCGGACGTGAAGCTCAATTATGATGATGTCCGTATAATGCGAAGATTCATCTCATGCATACAACGAAGAGTCACCTGAAGGGCCACCACCAAACCCAAGAACGCCCATTAAGCCCCGCGGGAGAGTGGAAGATGGCAACGAGCCCACCGCACAGCCGAAAACTGCATCACGCCCTGCGCCAAAGATCACATCGGCTCCTTCATTAGAGCATATCCTGGTCTCTCCTACGGCACCAATCAATAAACCCACTTCAGATTTCCGTGTTGGGTCTACTACACTCGTAATTTCAGGGCACAACCTAATTGCAACTAAGGGGAGATTCGGTAGGGTGGGGTACGAGTACCACTTGTAGAGGCACTACACAATCGGCAGTATTGTCCACGATACCGTCTCCTACGGATTCAGTGGTTTTGGGTGATGCTTAGTCGCCGAGGTTCGACCCATTTCTGATCAGCAGCTCTGGCAGTGCCCTCCAGTGAAACTTCATTGGACGGAATGATGCACGCGATCCCTCGCCACTTTCACTCATAGATCTCAGCCACAGGAGGCCTAAAGCCGGTGGACCCAGCTCACCAGCTCAGTCTGTTGTGAGAGGCACCTCACCTGGAAATCGATACCAAAATGCCAGATATTTGTCAATGAGGCAGGACTACAACCCGCGATATCGCGACTCAACAACAGAGCACGACGATTCGCGGACAGATTAATTGAAATGCCAGATGGAACAGGAGGTGATCAAGTTTTGACAGGAGACACCCCGCTGGCAACTAGTTTAAGAAAATTTATAGGAGTGGAAGGATAAGTAGAACAATGCACTGTGCCAGAATTCAATACCAAAGCAAACACAAAAGTATTCATTCTGGAAATGAAGTAGGCCCTCAAGGAAGTGCATTCAGGGAGGAGGGACTTATCCTTTGGACGGGTGGATCAAGACTAGAAGATGAGAGAGTGGATAACACAGTGGTGTGGCAGGAAGTGTAGTAGTATGAAATAACAATAGTCTATTTGGACTTGTCATAGCACGTTCCCTATCCATCGCAGTTACCCGGCTACCGGCTCGGCCAATCAGGTTGCCTAAGTGGAACGGTGACACGGACGCAAGTAATGCCGTTGGCCACGTCTCACTCCACATCACATGCCCACCGTCAAACCACAATTCCCATGCCACAACATCGTTGCATAAGGACCAATAGCAAAACATCAAAGCTCGAAAACAAAAGAATAAACCAACTTGTCATCAAGTCCACAACAAAGTATAACCAATGGCCCTTGACTCCATGGCTTTACCCCTTCCTTTTGCTGTTAAACTTTGATTTTCCCAATCTGTATTGTTGTTTGTACTTGTCAAGCATTTGCTTTGCCTTTGAAAGGTTGGAAGCTGGCACCAATGACATATCAGCATCATCATAGCCTTTCCACTTGGGTACATATTTGTAGCTGTGTTTGGACCAAGGTGCCAACTTATGCGAGAAAATAGCTTCTATGATTAACGAATAGTTGGCGGCGCCATATTTGTTCAGTATTACACATACCGGCGGAGGATGTGTCATTTCCTGCCCTGTGTTGTAGTTGGCGATGTTTTTCTTGAGTCTGTTGATGTTTACCACAACATTAAGTGCCATATCTGTCGGCAACACAAATTTGATTGCACACGGTCCTCAGAACTTAATGGTTCTGTACGGTCCAGTCCATAGATACTGTGACTTCCAACAAAAAGGATCTTCATTGATGTATGTAATCAGTAGATCTTTAAAGTTTAACATTATGAGGTCTCCAACCTCCAGGGTACATGGCTGTTGGGTCTGATTTGCTTCCACTGGCTGGCTGTCTTGTACTTGACCGAGGCAGTCCTGGGGATCTATCAAGGAAGGTTTCAACAGTTCAACAAATAGTGTATCTTCCAGGCTCCATATTTTGTTATACTGATGCTGGCCCTCAATCAAGGCTAATGCAATAGATGTTGTGTACGCTAGGGTCAATTCAAATTGTCTTCAATCGGTGCATGAGTGGATTGAGTTGTTGTATGTGAATTCCACTAGAGGGAGCATTGTATCCCACTGGTCTTGGTAGCGAATAGGAAAAGGTTGAAGATACAACATGATATGCTTGTTTGATATCTCTGACTGGCTGTCTGTCTGGGGGTAAAATGCTGTTGAAATCAGCCGCTTTGTTATCTGGATGCCAATCACTTGTGCCCAGGAATCTGATGAAAAGCCAAGGTCTCTGTCGCTGATCATGTCTGGTGGGACACCATCATGTTGTATGATATCTTCCAAATATTGCTCTATAAATTGTGTCGTGTCAATGATGTTTTTGCAGGGTATGCAGTGAATTGGTTGGGAAAAGTGAACCACAACTGTCATGATACAATCATTTCCTTTCCATGATCTTTGTAAATCAGGAATATAATCTACCCCCATATGGTTTCAGCGGCCTAATGCATCTGCTCTTGGTTCAAAGCAATGATTCCACCAGTCTGGACGGACCCAGTCTGGAGTAGGGGCCTGTCCAGTGCAGTCGGAATGGATGGTTGGACTGGACTGGACCGCAGACTGGACCGCAGACTGCCAGTCTTGGACTGGACGGACTTGGTCCGGACCAGTCCACACATGCTTACAATGTCGACATTATTGCACAGTTAAGTACCACCCAAAACACAACTGATCGTCGCATTTAATAACCACTCACCTCTGAATACCCACTGTGGGTGAATCTATGATAGTTCTGTTGGTATAGTAGGACCTATTAAGTTATATCTCTCCCATCCAAATACCAATCCAGTGTGCAATATACCCTAACCCTGGACACAGCGCTGGACTGATCCACTCCAGTGCAGTCCAGTCCAGTCCTGGTCCAACAAAATTGGGCATTGGTCCGATCCCTGTCTGACATTTACTTCGAGTCGACTGGACTGGACTTGGATGGACCCTGTCCGGACTGGTACATTGCTGGACTGGTGGAATCATTGGTTTACACAAGCCCACTACTTTCCCAGCCTGTGGATTCATCTGAGCACACATCTCACAGCCTTTTGTATAGCCTTGAACTTCTATCCTTACCCCTGGCCACAAGAAATACTGTTTGACTGTCAAATATGTTTTTCCTGCTTTGAAATACTTTCCTACTGTACCATCTGGTTGCTCATGAAGGATTTGGTTGCTCAGCGGTCTTGGAATGTGCATCAGATGAAACTCATCGTTGCACAATGGCCTGTGTACATTCCGTTTTGTAGGACGGTCATTGTCAAAGATACAATGCATGGGGTTATACGGGATAGAAAAACCAACCCAAGTTATTGGAATTGGAAGTGTCTCAAATCAGACGAGAGAGTGGAAGTTCAGAATCATGGTAGTCAACCTAGGTCGGAGTGAAACACAATATATTGTTTTGTAGACTCGAGCATGAGTGAGCAGTAACGAAATTGTCTCCAAAATTGTTGTTGTTATATACAACAAACATCACTGGCGTCAGCTTAACCCACTCATTCTGAAATACATCCACACTTTACCAGAGTGTGTACACCACCTACCCGTTCTGGCTTGGTAGCATACATATCTTTCTAATTCAACATGAAACATGTCTTCAAAACTGCGAAACCTGTTTCCACATTCGAAAACCTGTTCATTATTCTCCCAATGCATAACCCAGTTTTTTGCACCAAAAATGTTGGCAGACTTCACCGATCATTACTCAACCATGGATCCAGAGTTTTGGTAACAGTACAAGTAGGTCACCCTCCGACATGCCATGTTTCTATGAGATTCTGATTCCAGCTTTACTAGGTTGTTTTGCATGAAAATGTGAATATCTTGAAGTCTGGTCAAGATTGCCATGGCTTCCCAGCTGTGTTCATTGTATTCTTTTCAACTTATTTGATATTGATGGTGTCACCTGAACTGGCTTGAATTGTCGATTATCTCGACTTCCCAATCTACCTATATATACACAATCACCGGTGGTGGCGCTTCAATTTCTCATTCAGCAACGTTGGCTTCTGGTGCTTTCAATAGTCATGATGTTGGTTGAACCTGGACTCTGTTGAGATCCGTAGAAATTTGCAAACAATAAGCCCATGGCCTGATCACTTCGAAGATTTTGAGGTATCCTATACTCCTCCAGTCCAGCTTTTTTCTTAGTTTCTCTATTGTGATATTTCCTGTGTCTATACATATATTGCCCCATACCTCCAACTTTTGCCCCATGTTGTGTAGTTCATCTGCATGTTCCGTATCGACTGTGATCTTGTCACCTCAGCCTCCATTTGATTAAAAACTTTGTTCAGTTTTCAGGCCATATTGGTTGCATTTACTTCCCCACTGTCATTGCCATTCTGTATCAGGTATTAGCTGAAGGTCATGTTGAGGTGAAAGCCGGATTTGCCAAAGGACAGTGAACATCAAATAGACTCTGAAGTGCTGTTGTTGGTTGCAAACTCCGCTAGGGGAAGATTTTAGATTGAATTGTCCTATTTGTTATTAACAAACCATCCTAAATACCATTTCATGACCACATTGGTCCTTTCCATCACGCCATCCATCAGCAAAATGTATTTCAGTCTCTGGAAGCCTGCAGACATGTCTTAGAGGACTTGGAGTGTAAACTTCGAAGTGACAAGTTCAGGAGAGCATCAGTCCCTAGGATGGCATTCAGGCCGGATTTTGGAGTAGATGGGATCTCTGAACAGTGGTACATAAGGAAAGGCGACCTATAACGACTGGTACAGAAGTCCGATGTGAGTGATTCTGATATGGTTGGGAGTACATCGGAGCGCTGGAGAGAACTTTATGTGCACCTGTGAGTGTCACTGAACCAACCCGGCAATCACAACCATACTCTGAGAGATGTCTGCGATCTTAGGGATAAACATTTGGCGGAATGCAGTTGCAACCGGATACTCTTCGGATGAACTTGAGCAATTGATTTGCCCCAATGGCATACACGATGCATGGATCATTGTTCATCATCACTGCAGAATCATACAAGCTCTCATCGTCTTCAACATTGTATTATTTGCATTGCTACATTAAGGAAACCAAAGAACATGACGAGTGATTTAAACAGAAACGCAGGTGCACCGAAAGAACAACTTGAATAAGTGATCAAATGACATGAATCACACAAGGTGTGAATGTCTTCCACCAAATCTCCCATCTCATCTGGGCGAAAGAAAGCAGGAACACAATATTCATCAACAGCACAAAGCAGCTGGAGGCAATCTTGATATTTGCTGTGTATTCGGTCCTGGCAATGGGATGAAACAGAATACCAATTTTGTTTAGCTCGATTTGTGATATCTGACAACGTTTTACTGAAATGTCAGCTAGCTACGAATGTAGTCGGGTGTTTCACAGGCAATATGATACATCCGGATGACAAACGGGATTAACTACCACGAAAGTGGAGCTCAAGATGTGGAGTGCTGTGTACAAAGCAGGCGTTGCAGTAGTGCAGAATGAAGAAGAAGAGGGTCAAAACCAATCGGAGAATCTGCGAACGGGTCAGGAGTGCTGAATGCCATACATATGCGCCAATCAATTCAGAGGTGCACCGGTTTGGATTCAGGTGTGCTATCACAGTGCAGGAGCGCCGAAATAGGGTGGGTAAGGAGTGCGAAATGCATCATCAGAGCGCCGGTCGTACCTGAGGAGCTCCCATTCCGGAAGGAGCAACACGGAGTGGGGGGGTGGAATGGAATGCGCAATGGAATAGAGGAGCAGCAATCCAGATACGAGGATGAAGGAGCGCCGAAAGCGGAGGATTTGATTGGACAATTATATTGAAGAGCTTCAATCTAGGCTGAGGAGCGCCCACGAGGATTCAGCAGCGCCAACGAGGATTCAGCTGCGCTGTCAGCGGGGGATGAAGCGGCTCTCTGATGTGAGATTGATAGTGAAATCGCTTCCAGAGACAAAGTTATCCCAGTGGATGGGTTATGGGTTCTCCCTGACCACCTATAATCGTACTTGCATTAGTTAAATGAAAACATATCACGGAGTTACTCACGGTCTAGTCACGAGATATGCATAACCGCAGTTCATGACAGCGCAAGTTGACCTGTCCTGTGTCTTGAATCTGAGATTCAATGGAGTCGCATTTAGATTGAATACGCAAGGTCTCATTGCTTAGCGGATTCAGTGTTGATGATCCAACAATGCTGCCAGATCGAAAGAAGGAGACATCTGCAGAGGGCATTGTTTTCAACCACATTCCCCATTCCTGATACTAGCGGGCCATGCCTGATTGGGATGGAGAATACTCCGAATAGAAATTCAGCAGTAGAGGGTCTATTTGCGGGTATGTCGGATCCCAGGAATCAGTGTCAGGCCATGAGAATAACGTTGGTACTCTCCGGCCATAGAGAATTGTCTCGGCCTGAGCATGACGCGACTACGGGCATTATGATGTTGGCTTATGAATAGAGGCCTAAAGTGACCCTGCTCATGAGTATGAGTTAGCATGCATTGAATTATCTGACTGGTATTCATACGGGCTGACGCGTCAAGTTCAACTTTGGCAAAGTTCCGGTGGGTCACTGATGAAACCTTTGAGGCAAGCCATGTAGGCTTAAAGTTGAGGTCATGATAGGCACTAAGCATCGCCAAGTGAGATTGGCTGATATTTGAACTGCTGAAGCCAACTGGTAGTAAGATATCTTAGTTCAAGTTTCATCTGACAGAGTGTCTGACAAGAAATCATGCAATCGATGGCCAGATTTTTATCAGGAGCATAATGCTGTAATACCTCATTGGTAGTGAAACAATAACCAACTGGGATGCGTGGCAAGTTATTACTGGGCACATTCAGAAATGGTATGTTGTGACCATGATACAACTATCATGAACACTCTGGTCAGAGGGGTGATGTTTGGGCGTACAAATCTTCGAAGACGATTATACCACAATGACATTGTTCTGGCAATGAGCAAGCCAAGATCAAGTCGCAATCCACACCAAACAATCAGAACACTGAAGACGATCATAAAATACTATTCAGCCTTGTTGCAATTTCTTTACATCAGCTACCCTCATACATCAATGTGATTTGGCTACGTATCCCTTGACATCAGATTACACAATGCGAATTTGCTCTGCAGAAGGTAGTTGAGTCATTCGGTACTGGTCTTTTGGAAGTGGAGGAGTGGCATGTATCACCCACCAACCCCGGGGTGTTTCGTTTCGCAGAACTCGAAGGTACCGGATATCTGGAGCTGAGATATCTGTTGACAGGGTTGTTACCATTCGAGGAATATTCCAGGGAGTGGTTGTTCGATGAGGGAATTGAATCGTCGCCTCTGTCGGAGACTCATATTTCAGATGATTCATTTTGGAAGCTCTTGAAACAAGGACAAGAGATTGATTCTTAGGATAAGACATAGAAAAAAAAAAGAAACGTAGATAGGCGGTTTCACTTAATTCATTGAATATTGAACTGATGATGGGTGTCAGCACCCCTGTAACAGGATGGGCCAAATGTACCTTGAGATTCATCCTGAGGAAACACACCTGTGGCCTTCTTTCCACTGTCATATACTGACACACCCAATGATTCGCTACGCCTGCCAGCTCTAATGTCTGCTGACCATGAGGTTCCAGATACTACAATGTTGTGGGCTGGTGCCCCAAGCTACTGGCGGCGACGCAAAATTGAGGGTATATTACAGACACTATGCAAACATCTTTGTGATTCGGTCCGTGCGCACCCCAACAAACATACAGGGTTGTGTCTTTGCAAGCTCCTCACACCTCCCAGGTTGCCTCGGACTGCCCAGCGCAAGATGTCTCCCGCTGACGAGGGGGCACTCATTGTTCACTTTTACTTGAGGTACTCTTTTGCAGCGATTAGCCTGACTACAGGGTGACCTGGGTCAACAGTACTGAATTTTGTAGCTTGTGCTACCGACTGCAAATCGCTTGGAAACAACCCACACCGTGACAGATCATGTATTTTGACTTGGCAACAATGGAGATCGATCATGCAAGCAGTCAAAGAAGACAGGAAAATCACATGAGCCGGATTGCACGATAGGTACGCAAGAAATGAATGACTGTCACCCATTGTTCGGTCCCTGTGCCAGAAACAGTATCCATAGTAGCTAGCACAGATATGCCTAAAGCTTGACGACAAACTCGTATTCCAAATCCTTCAATGCGCACTTGGCCACCAGGATTGGACACACAAGCAGTGGGAAGGAGTGATTTGGAGTGATGAATGCTCAGTGCAGATGAGTGGTTCAGGGTGACAAATTTGGGTATTTCGACAACCACCTGACAAGTTGTTCAAAGACTGTATTCCACCAAAACCTGAGGGTAAAGGGATGTCTTTGATCTTTTCGGGTTGGGTTGGGGGTAGGAAACATGGATTTATCTGCCCACTTATTGTTACATCAGTCTACAAGGGTGTCTATATCAAGCCACATTACTACCTTCTTCTTCCAGTCCTTAAACGTGTCCAGGACACCCTAGGGGATTCCATTTTCAAGCAATACAATTCTCCAGTACACAAAGCAGCTGTGGTTAAGGATATTTTTAAGAGATACAACATCCAGGTGTAAGACTGGCCACCCTATTCACCAGACTTCAACCGGTTTCAACATGTCTCGGTAGAGCTCACCCGCAGGCTCTATAGCGATTACCCAGACACTGACAACACAAAGGTAGACCCAGATATAGGGAAAGAATGGTTGGCGCAGGTACTGGCTGAGAACTGGGATGAAATATCGGACGCATACTTTGAAAAACTGTTGTCAAGCATGCCCGACAGGGTGGCTGCTGTATTTGATGCTAAGGGATGGTATACAAGGTACTGAGCATAGAATTCCGTACGATTTCTTTACTCCTTACACAGACAAGATTATAAGTATCTAGACAGTGTGTATTTTGGTTAGAACTGTGTATCATATTTGGTTGTGGTGTAATATTGAATGTTGATGTCAGAGAGTGTGTTCGCGAGGGGGCGCTTGGACCACATCACGAAGACTTTTGGGTACTGAATGTAAATCAAGCACTTCCATTCGGATGAACCATGATTGCTGAGCATCGACGATCTTGGAGAGGTAAGTATCTTCAAACAGGAGCTGCTTAACCTTGATCCTAAGCTCTGTCTCAGAGCCCAAATCCAACCAGTAACTACAGACAACAGTGCAATGTGCCCTATCTGCCAACTGTCTGTGAATGGTACTATTTTGCAGGTTTAACTATGTATATTTTCAGGGGTAGTCCATAGCTGTAAGTCTGATACAGGAGCATTAAACAGAATTGAAGACTCACAGCTTCTCATGTTTGCAGATCAATTTGAGAGATAAACTACTGGGCAATTCCCACACTGATGGTGTACCTACAGGACCATGTGCAAATGCCCGCTGACGATCCTGGTGTTGAATGCCTTGTTTCCAATCATTTTCCACCATCGAGGACTTGTCATTGCATAGTATTGGCCAAAGATTCTCCGTGAATACCATTGACTTCATCTACTTTTTCGCTACCTCAAAAGTACCCTTCAGGTGATGGGGAATGTTCTGTCCACTACTGTCCTCGGGTGGTGGAGCAATTTAGTCTTGACTAGACTTGATTGGTACAAGCAGTGCCCGCCCAGATGGTGAATAGTAAGACTCAGATAATTGGTTTAGGAGGATTGACTTTCGGCATTCCAGTAGTGGTGGTGCCATTTTTCCAAGTGAACTTCGGGAATTTGAAAGTAGAGGACATGCAATGATAGTATTGGCATAACTCCATTTCTTTGGCAGTGCAACCCTTGAAGTTCATATTAGCTTGTTCTGGCATGCTTGGCCTGAATGAAGGACCTCCTGTTGATGATTCAAATTGTCTTCTTCACTGTCAGAAGATATGATGGACTCTCTGGTGTCCTGACTTTCATCATCCCCAATTACCTGATCACTATCTTGATTCTGATTCATTGATAAAATCGGGGATATTAGTCATCCGTAATGAGAAGCCGAGAGGCAGTGAATCGGACCGAAAACATTTGATGGCCAATGATGATTGGCCGCGGTCTTGAATGCGGGCTCTCTCACTACGTGTGCTACTTCATTCTGTTGTCAATAGTGATTCTTCACCTGGCTGGACGTAGGTTCCATTTGCTGTATGGAAGCCAGAAAGTTGGGTAATGTAGGAGAGAGTGTATAAGCAGTAAATATAAGATTAAGTGCAATAGAATAATGGGAAAAATGAAGCAAGAATTTGCACATAGCCAAGGAGGATGCAAGATGAGGTGCGCCTTGAATGGGTTCTGGAAAGATGACTTCAATGATTCAGATCGAAATTGATGATGATAGTGCACAGTCGTGATTTCGGAGGTTGTCGGTTGCACTGGAATCGATGGATTCCTACTGCCAACTGTCAGCAACTGCTATCAACAACACTCTGTACCAATGCAAAATTGGAGGTTCGCTAAAGCCAACGCACATTGACAATAATACTAGCCCTTGGTGCTGACCACAAATTGAACACTCAGAACCAGAATGAAATCAAGAGCCCCTCCACATGACTCGTCTAAAAATAGTCATTATGCGTCAAAGTTCGAGCTTTTGAGGTAACCACAAGGCATGGAATTGGTGCAACATTGAGAATCTACAGAACTCGATAGATTTGGGTGGTTGTGAGTGATGGCTGAGTTACACGGAATCATACATGATTTTTTATCCATTGAGGAAGATTATCAATCGCAGTATTTGGTCTCTCCATATGTGGTAAATTCACATGAGGTATATCACCAGGAAGAACACAAGTATTGTCCCCATATTGTATCATCAGCAGAAGCGCAGGTGGATTATAGACGGCACTATGTGTACACACGCACACGAGCGGCGCATGGTGAGCTTCATGTGGACATCTCCAAGATGCGCTCCCTATGGTCACCACCAGGTGATTCATATATATTTGTGCTTGGGCCTATGGAACCATGAATGACTGGCGTTCGGAACTGGACATATACCTCGCTTAACTGCCTGGCAATTTTACCGGTACTGAGTCCGCTGGGAATCCCACCGGTGCTTGAGGTCCCGCTTGGAGGGGTATCTCGAGTCATTGCTTGATAGCCTGGTTGCAAGGCTGGTTGAATGCCTACTGTGTTACCCTGTTTCATAGCTGGATGGCAGGGCTGCTTGAGAGAGCCACACTTCGGGAAGAGTAGAGTTTTCCATTGGAAGCTTTTGGCCGATGGAAACTCTTGAGTTTGTGGATGCTTTGGCTAACAGAAGGCTCTAAGTCTGTGGAAGCTGTCGCTTACAGAAAGATGTAAGTATGTGGAAGCTTTGGCTAATAATAGTAGGATCAAAGTCTGAGGAAGGTTTAATGCTAATGATGACGTAGCCAACATACCTGTCTGAGTTCTCAGGGTAATATGATAACCGTCAGTGACACCATGACCATCGCCATCATCACCATCAGGCAGGGAGTCAATGTGGGCACATATACCCACACATACTTACACAATTGGTGGGAAGCAGGCAGCAGATTCCACTTGGAAATCTGAGTCGGAGATCTGCTCTCTGACAGATCCTACTGCTCATCTTTCAAGCTGAATGTAAGGCTGCAATTGTCAACACCATGACAATGAGGCATTGTGGGATCTCGTCGCAGCGGCCTCGCTAAAAATAAGATTAGGGCAATAATATCATCTCATGTCATGATTTTGGCTGCCACCTGTCACTCCCGAAACCAGACTCCTGCCACTCCGCAGGTCGCTCGCTCGAGCACCCAGGAGTATACATGGGAGCATAAACTCAAGAGAGATTGGGTGTGTCTTGGCTCTGGAGAGTGTACCTGGGAGCATGCTCGGGAGTGTGCTTGAGAGCGTCATGAAAGTTCACTTGGGTGTGTATCATCAAGCTGCCTGGGAGTGTGTTATCGAGTTCAATTTGGGAGTGTATTTGGGAGCGCACTCAGGGGAATGCTGGAGAGCATTTTGTGAGTGTACTTTGGACCGTATAGTCATGCAGGTTGGGAGAGTCATTGGGTGCAATTGAGAGTATACTGCTGAGCGTGTTCAAGAGTGTGTTTGTGGGTATTATGAGAGGGTACTTATGAGGATGCAATGAAGTGCATTGGGCAGTTTTGTTGAATGCAGCATGATGTATAGTATCAGTAGCATATAATCCCATGCATATCATATCAATTTAGTCAGGGTGAAGGTCCATAGGACCTCACTGTGCCGCAAGTGATATATGATATGGATTACCATTCCACGAACAGCTTCACTATGAGTTATGTGTCGTGTAACGTCATTGTTCTCCGGTATTGAATTAGGATGCTGCAACTAGGATAGCAGTCAATAAGGCAATATCATAAGCATAATTTCCCTTTCATGCGTTTATCTGATACACGTCTGCAGAATATGCATCACCACAATGTCGCCGTGAATCGGTGAGTGAGAGAATGTGGTACACATGGGAGTGATACAGGCATCGAGACAGAATGGTAAGGTTTGACACATGATTCAGTGGTAATCTTAGTGATTCAAGCACTCACCAATGGCAAGGTTGCAAACAGATGGGTCAGAAATATTCCCTCACATTCGGATTTTGGGCCTAGATATCCAGTCAATCTCACCACGTCAATACACACATTCATCATGGATCTCACAACCACAATGTTAACTTAAACTGAATGTTGGCGTTGAAAGCTATATACCACAATGGTATGAATGAGTAGTGACATATGGATGTCACTGCAGGCTGAGGAATGATGATTGTGTGGATGCATTTTGGGGGAATTGAGGTGCACCGAAGTTGAATGGTTGGGCTTGGAATCAACGGCTGATGAATGCAGACAGGCCTGACTTTGACAGTTAACTGCATTCTTCGTAGCTGTGTTTTCATAACCTGACCTTGCAAGATTTTCTCTCTCTGAACTTTGACTGATGGAATTAAATTTTGTTTAACAATTCTAGGACACCAGTTTTGGCAGCCCAAACATATACTCTGTCAGAACACTGTTTTGTCCAGATTTTGAGCTTTGGGAACATAGATCTTATTGACAAAGTGAGATACATGCGTGCCTGGGAAGTTGCTGGCTATCTAGCAGAGTCTGCTGAGCTGAATCAGTGTGTGGTGTTTCTTGCTCTTGAGCTGCAGCACTTTTGGCCTTGCCTGGATTTGCAGAAGCCATTTCAACATTTCGAAGCATTGGTCCAAATTCACAGACGTGGACAATCAGTAACCCCACTTCACTTGATATGGAATAAGTATTATGTTTCAGCTTTAGTTGTACAGAGGCAACCTTCATCCAATGGACAGTCGACACAGAGCTGACTGTTCAATGCATATTGGTGGCAGCTTTCAGATATCATTCAAGCATACATTCATATATTTGCCGATGCGAAGTGGGACCAGCTGTCTGTATATAAAGGTCAAGTGTCTTGACAGAACTATGTGCACGGCGTCCAGTGATTCAGAGTTGCACAAAGCATAATGAGTATGAAGCAAACTACGATATGAAGTGTAACGGGCGGGTTCGGGCGCAGGTGATATGGATGTTGCGGAACTGAACTCAAAGTGCGTATCGAGGGACAAGAATCAGAATGCTTTTCAGAATCGTACTGTAGCTTGCTATACAAGAGAAC
>Ga0307512_10002622_pt1 | contig 22271 bp, 16 predicted proteins | sample 14_EM_MG_FD_200267 | JGI IMG/M metagenome (GOLD analysis project Ga0307512, IMG submission 200267) | Populus trichocarpa ectomycorrhiza microbial communities from riparian zone in the Pacific Northwest, United States - 14_EM | ecosystem: Host-associated > Plants > Roots > Unclassified | place...
TGGAAATGAGCCCCGACGAGCACGCCGCGCTGGGGCTGAACACGTCGGCCGTGCACACCGACGTGGTCATCGGCGGCGAGGGCATCACGGTGACCGGGCGCGGCCCCCGCGGCACGGTCGACATCATCCGCGACGACGAGTGGGTGCTCTGAACCACACTGGTATTTCAGATTTGAAAGAGTTACTGTCTCTGTCATGACCGAACCGCTGAACGAGACGCAGCAAGCGTGCTGGCGCGCGTTCATCGAAAGCTCTTGGGCTCTGCACAACCGGCTCGAGGAGGACCTGCGCGGGGCGACCGGCCTGAGCATGTCCGACTACCACGTGATGGTGGTGCTCTCCGAGGCCCCCGGGCACCGGATCCGGATGGGCGAGCTGGCCGGCCGGCTGGTCTTCTCGCCGAGCCGGGTGACCTATCAGATCAATTCCATGGTCAAGCGCGGCCTCGTCCGCAAGCAGAGCTGCGCCGAGGACGGCCGCGGTCAGGAGGCGGTGCTGACCGAGGCCGGCCTGGCCGAGCTGGTCGGCGCCGCCCCGCTGCACCTCGCCACCGTGCGCGAGAGCTTCATCGACGATCTCGACGAGGACGAGCTCGCCGTGGTCACCCGCATCTTCGAGCGCCTCGGCCCGCGCCTGCGCGGCCTTCCAGTCAACGCTTGAGCCGACCCGCGGCGGAAAACCCACGCAAACCCGCAGATGAGCCCCACCCGCCCCACAGGGAGACGAACCATGCCCGCGATCACCGTCGACGACGTCCTGGTCCTGCCGAGGCTGCCGCAGCTCGACACCGCCACCACCAGCTACCGGCCGGTCCGCCGGCTGACCACCGCGCCCAGCGGCTACGAGGGCGAGGGCTTCCCGGTGCGCCGCGCGTTCGCCGGCGTGCCCACCAACGAGCTCGACCCGTTCATCCACCTGGACCAGATGGGCGAGGTCGACTACGCGCCGGGCGAGCCGAAGGGCACCCCGTGGCACCCGCACCGCGGCTTCGAGACGGTGACGTACATGATCGACGGGATCATGGACCACCAGGACTCGAACGGCGGCGGCGGCTCGATCACCGACGGCGACACCCAGTGGATGACGGCCGGGGGCGGCATCCTGCACATCGAGACGCCGCCGGAGCACCTGGTCGCCAGCGGCGGCCTGTTCCACGGCCTGCAGCTGTGGGTCAACCTGCCCAAGGTCGCGAAGATGATCGCGCCGAAGTACCAGGACATCCGCGGCCGCCAGGCGGCCCTGCTCACCACGCCGGACGGTGGCAGCCTGATCCGGGTGATCGCCGGAACGGTCGCGGGCCACGCCGGCCCCGGCTCGACGCACACCCCGATCAACCTCGCGCACGTCACCTTGCAGCCGGGCGCCCGGCTCGACCTGCCCTGGCAGCCGGATTACAACGCGCTGGTCTACGTGCTGGCAGGCCGCGGCACGGTGGGCGTGGAGGCCCGGCCGATTCAAAAGGGCCAGCTCGCGGCGTACGGGGCGGGCGACGCGATCCGGGTCGACGCGGACTCCACTCAGGACTCGAACAGCCCGGCGCTGGAGCTGTTCATCATGGGCGGCCGGCCGATCCGCGAGCCGGTGGCGCAGTACGGCCCGTTCGTGATGAACACCCGCGAGGAACTGGCCCAGGCGTTCGAGGACTACCAGAAGGGCCGCCTCGGCGTGATCCCCGCGGAGCGGCTGCCGCACACTGACTGAGTGCGCATTCTCATTCTCGGCGGCGGTTCCTTCGTGGGCCGCGCGATCGTCACAGCCCTGCTGAACGACTCACACCAGCCGACGCTGTTCAGCCGTGGCAAGACCGGCGTGGAGCTCTTCCCGTCGGTGCCACGGCTGATCGGCGATCGGGACACCGGCGACTACGCGGCCCTGAAGGACGGCAGCTGGGACGCCGTCGTGGACACCAGCGGCTATTTCCCCCGGCACGTCGACCAGGCGATGGACGCGCTCGGCGACCGCGTCGGGCGGTATCTGTTCATCTCCGCCCAGGCCGTCTACGTGCAGGAAGGCGTCGGTCCCGGCTCCGACGAGAACACTCCGCTACGCCCGCCCGTGCGTGACCCCGACGAGCTGACCGACGCCACCTACGGCCCGGCCAAGGTGGCCTGCGAGCAGGACATCCTGGCCCGGTTCGGAGATCGGGCAAGCATCGTGCGGCCGGGCAAGGTGGCCGGACCGCACGACAACCAGGACGGCCTGACGTACTGGGTTCGCGAGACCGCCCGCGGCGGCCGCGTCGAGCTACCCGGCGACCCGGAGCAGCCGGTCCAACTGATCGACGTACGCGACCTCGCCACCCTCGTGGTCCGGCTGCTCGCCGACAACCGGGGTGGCGCGTTCAACGCGGTGGGCGAGTCGGTGACGATCACCTCGCTGATCGAGACCTGCGCCGCCGCGGCGGGCACGACGGTCGAGATCGTGCCGGTGCCCGCCCGGCGAGTGCCGCTGCTGCAGCCCGGCTGGCCCTGGTCGACCCGGCAGCGCAGTGCCGCCAAGGCGCGGGCCGCCGGAATGCCCAGCACTCCCCTGTCGGTCACCGCCGCCGACGTGCTGGCCGAGGTCCGCGGGCGATGACCCCGACCGCGGCGTACGACGAGATCGCGGACTGGTACGAGAACGAGTTCCTCGCCCGGCAGGAGTCGGCGGACGACCCGATCGGCATCCGCCAAGCCCTGAACACCCTGCTCGGACCGGGCAGCGGGCCATGCCTGGAGATCGGCTGCGGCACGGGTGTCTACGCCGCGCAGGTGCGATCGCTCGGCTGGAGCCCGCTCGGCGTCGATCTCTCGGCGGGGATGCTGCGGCACGCCCGCGGCCGGCTGAGTGCCGCCCACGGCGACGCCGCCCGGCTGCCGGTACGCACCGGCTCGATGGCGGCCGTCATCACGGTGATGATGCACACCGACGTGCCCGACTACGCCGCGGTGCTGCGCGAGGCGGCCCGGGTGCTGACCGACGACGGCGCTTTCGTCCACGTCGGAGTGCACCCGGCGTTCAACGGCGGTTTCGCGGATCGCAGCGATCAGCAGGCGATCGTGATCCGGCCCGGCTACGTCGACGGGCACTGGACCAAGAGCTCGTTCACGTCGCAGGGCGTGCGGTACAAGGTCGGCGCCACGCACGTGCCGATCGCGGAGTTGCTGGGGTCATTCCTGGACGCCGGGCTGCGATTCACCGGCTTCGCCGAGGGCGGCGCCCCGACACCGACCGTGCTGGCCGCCCGGGCAACCAGGTCGCGACGTCCGCGAGATCGCCCTATCCTTTTCTAGATCCTTTCTCGACAGCGGCATAGATCGTCAATGTTTTCGCAGGATATTGTCACTGTACGGACGGCTAATCCGTAAGCGATACTTGGTGTCCCGCGCGGGAACGCTTCAACACGAGAATGTGATCAAGGCGATTCGGGGATGGGCGTGTTGAGCCTGGCGATGCAGCCAATCACCAATTCCGATCTTACTCGGGATAAATCATGGAGCGCTGCCGATGACGATGCCGCCGATCACTCCGTCGCTCTCGAACGATGACGTCAATCGGCGGCGCCGAGACAATGTGACTATCGGCATCCTGACCGCGCTCACCGATGAGGGTGCCGCGATGGTGAAGCTCATAGACGACGTTCGGGCCGGCCAGTTCGACAACGACCCGCAGACCTATGAGATCGGCACCATACCGAGCCGCAAAGAGCACCAGCCGCACCACGTCGCCATGGTCCTGCTCGCCGATGACGGCACGCGGCAGGCTGCCGTCGCATGCGTCGACATGCTGCGCACGTTCCCCGCCATGCACACCGTCATCGTCGTCGGTATAGCGGGTGGGATTCCACGGACCCTGGAGCCCGAGCGGCATGTCCGACTCGGCGATGTAGTGGTCGCGAGCCACGGGATCGTGGACTACGGCCACTACCGCCAGGTCAATGGGGAGCGACAGATCCGGCGACAGGGCGACGGCATGATCTCGGCCGTCCTGCGACGCACGGCCCGCCGGCTCGCGATGGCGGAAAAGGCGTCCCAGCAGCGCCCATGGGAACGGTGGCTGGACCCGCACAGCACGCCAGCGGCTGGACAGCATCCGCGGCCGCCGGCGTCCACCGACCGGCTTTTCTCGCGCGGCCTCGAAGTGGTCCGCCCGGACCTGGACAGCTCGGGTCACCGGCCCGGCGTTCCGAAGGTCCATCAGGGCGCCGTGGGCTCGGCCGACATCCTCATGCGCGACGAGGACGCGCGCGACCAGCTCGCCCGAGAGTTCCGGGATCTTGTCGCGGTCGAGATGGAGGGCTCCGGAATCACCACGAGCACGGCTGAGCACGGGGCCACGTGGTTCATGGTTCGGGGAATCGCCGACTACTGCGAGACAACCGGCAAAAACAACATCTGGCACAGCTATGCGTCCTACGCGGCAGCCGCCTACGTACGCAGCCTGCTGGAGGCGACTGAGCCGCTGTCCCAGGCGCTGCCGCTATTGCCCGTTTCCGAGCATGACCAGATCGTCGAGCTGTTGCGTCAGGTCCCGGCGGAAATTGATCTGCGTGTTGTCTGGAACGCCGCAGTGCCCGACCTCGTCGCACCGCCGTGGCCGGTGTCCGGCTCTGCGGTCCAGATATTCCGCCATCTTTGCGGGCGTAATGCCGATGAGTCCAGCCGGCCACGCGCCGTGCGGTTCGTTCAGGCGCTCGCGGGCAGCGTGGCCGATGCCGAGGTCGCCGCGCAGCTGCGGCAATGGGTGCGGAATTGGTCGCCCGCGTCCGATGTGGCCGCCCGCCTGGGCCGGCCCGGCGACGAGACTCCGGTCGAGCCTTGCCTGCTCATCGAGATCGCCCCGGACGGCATCGACCGAGAGACCTGCCGGATCAGCTCCTACGTTCAGGACCGCACCGGGCCGTGGCGCCCACATCCGGGCCCGGGTGCGGCCGAGCACGTGTTGCTAGTCGAGGCCGAGGCCCGGGTCGGTGAGATCATCGAGCGGGCTGAACAGGAGGAATGGCGCGACAGCAACGATCTAGCTGCCATCGAATTCCTGCTCCCGGCGGCGCTGCTGAATCTGCCAGTCGAATGGTGGCATCCGCCGGCGAACGACTCACGACCGACGCCGCTGTGCGTGGACTATCCGGTCGTAGTGCGTTCGCTGGAGCGAATGCGGCACAACAGCAGGCCGCGAACGTGGGGCAGCCGGTGGAAGTCCCTCAACGTCGGCCGCGTGCAGTGGGGGGTGTCTCCGCGCACCGATGAGCAGCTGAATGCGTGGCGGGTTCAGCTGCGGGCCGATGAACGGATCGCCACGGTCGTGCTGAGTGCTCCACCCGATGACGATTCCGGTCTCGACGAGCTGATGATCGCGATCAAGGCCGGGGTGCCGGTCATTCTCTGGGACCGCCGTGCCCCACGACCAGCCATCGGCGAAGAGACCTTGCTGAGTCTTGTCCAAGGTGACCTTGTGGGTATTCCGGCACGCATCCGGGGCCTGCGAGCCAAGGCCGCCGAAGTGCCAGAATCCCGTCGTCCACAACAGCCCGGGGCCTTTGTCGTATTGCTGTGGGACAATCCACACAGGGTGATCGCACCGGCCGGGAAGGGCTGACAGATGACCTCGTCCAGCCGCTCCGAAATCTCGCTTATCACCCCGCTTACCGATTCCGATCTAATCGCCGAGGCGTTGCGTTCGGTCGCGCCACATGTCTCCAGTCTGGCCTTGATAATCGACGACGCGCCGTCCATGCAGGTATGGGCACCGACCGTAACGGCCTTCCAAGGCATCGTGGAATCGGCATTTGCCCAGGTCAACGCCGACCGGTTGAGCCCATCGCGGCACGAAAGGGAGGTCTCAGGACGACCGCGAGGCCAACTGGTGCTGGTGGTGACCGACGGTCTCGACGACTTCTGGGGGCATCGCCCGGCGGCCGCCCTGCTCCAGTCCTGGGGCCGGCAGGTTCCCGTGGCGATCGTCAACCCCTATCCCCAGGAGCGCTGGCACCGCACTCATCTGGCGCCACGGCTGCTGCAGCTCTCCGCCCCACGAGCCCTGTCGCCGAACGCCGAACTGGATGTCCGCGAGCCGGGCCGGTGGAAGAGCCCGTTCGACGAGCCCTTGCACGGCGACGCCGTCGCGGTCCCGCTGCTGGAGCTCACACCGCGCTGGCTGAGCTGGTGGGCCAGCCTGGTCAACCGCTCACCGGGGGGATGGCTCGACGCGGTGGCCTACATCGCCGATCCGGAACGGCCGGACGACCCGGACGGCGCGGGCCCGGTGGAGTGGCCAGCCCAGCAGCCCGCCCGGCCGCAGGATCTGGTCTTCGGATTCCGTGCCGGCGCCTCAGCAGAGGCGTTCCGCCTGGCGACCTACATCGCCTCCGCGCCCCTCGACCTCGGTGCGATGCGGGTGATCCAGGGAGCGCTCCTGCCGGAGTCGCATCCGGTGCATCTCGCCGAGGTGGTCACCAGCCAGCTGTTCGTGCCGCGCGTTGAGCCCAGTGCGCAGCTGGAGTTCCGTGCGGGCGTGCGGCAGACGCTGCTGTCGTTCGCCGCCCGCGACGACAGCATTCACGTGATGGAAGCGCTCGCGAGTCATTACGACGATCGCATGCCCGCAGCGCGGACCCTCCTGCAAGCATTGCAGGCGCCCGATCAAACGCCCGCAACCACGGTGACCGAGGAGACTTTTGCCTTCGCCGAGCTGGAGTTGGCAGTCCTCCTGGCGCTTTCCGGCCCATATAGCGCACGTGCCCGGCGGCTGAGGCAGGCGATGGCCCGGCTGACGCGCGAGAAACCGGCCGGCCGGCCGCCCAGCGACGGCCCGCGGCGCATTGCCGAACCCTCTGTCGAAGGTGGTGGGAGCATGTCGAACGCTCCGTCCAGCCCGCCCACACGCGAGCCGTCACCTACGGGTCGCTCAAATCCGATCACGGCCATCAGCTCGATCGCGGCGCTGTTCGGTGGCCAGGAGTCGGGATCCGAGCCCATCGTGTGGGGCAACGTGCCACCTCGCAACGGAGACTTCACCGGACGGGACGAGCTACTGCTCGCGCTGGAGCAGCGGTTACGCACCCAGAGCGTCACCGCCGTGCTGCCACAGGCGCTGCACGGCATGGGCGGGGTCGGAAAATCTCAGATCGCTATCGAGTACGCCTACCGCCACCGTGCGGACTACGAGGTGGTCTGGTTCATCCCGGCCGAGCAGCCGGCCCAGATTCTGCGTTCCCTCATCGATCTGGGCGAACGTCTCGGACTCGGCGCCGGCCTCGAGGCGAACACCGCGGTGCCTCTCGTGCAGGAGGCACTGCGCGCCGGTACGCCGTACTCGAATTGGTTGTTGATCTTTGATAATGCCGAGACACTCGGCACGGTCAGTCCCTATCTGCCCGAGTCCGGCACCGGGAAAGTCCTGGTCACGTCGCGCAACGAACAATGGACCGACATCGCCGAGGCGCTGGAGATCGATGTCTTCCGCCGTGTGGAGAGCATCGAGCTGCTCCGAAAACGCAATCCCGACATCACTGTCGAGGAGGCCGACAGACTGGCCGAAGTGCTCGAGGATCTGCCACTGGCAATTGGCCAGGCAACGGCCTGGCGGGCGGCCACCCGCATCCCGGCGGGCGAATATCTGCGACTTCTCACCGACAAACGCGCCGAGCTGGCCGATCAGGCGCTTGTCCCGGGATACGAGATCGCGGTGGCCGCGGCCTGGACCGTCGCCCTCGACCGGCTCGGCGTCGAGAATCTGGCCGCTTTGCAACTGTTGCAAGCCTGCTCCTTCCTGGCACCGGAGCCGATCTCGCTGGAGCTGTTCCTCGGCCCCCGGCACACCACCACCTCGGCGGAGCTCGATGACATCCTGCAGAGCCCCAGCCGGCTCAACCGGGCGATCCGCGAGATCGCCCAGTACGGACTCGCCCGCATCGACTACCGGGATCAGACGATCCAGCTGCACCGCCTGGTGAAGACGGTGCTCGTCAGCCAGTTGTCCGAACGCGAACGCGAGGACTTGCAGCACGCCGCACACATGCTGTTGGCCGGCGGCAACCCCGGCGGACCGGGCCAGCGAGCGCAATGGCAGCGATATCACGCCCTGCTTCCGCACGTCCTGGCCGCCGACACGATCGGATGTGAGGACGCCTGGGCCCGCCAACTGGTCCTCGACATCATCGAGTTCCTCTACTTCTGGGGCGACTATCCCAGCTGCCTCAGCTTGGCCCAGAAGGTCGTCGAGCAATGGCGCGGGTCGCTCGGAGCGAACGATCTGCAGACCCTCAAGGCCGCGCGGTGGCTCGGGTATGTCGAGCGGCTGCTCGGCAACTTCTCCGCCGCAGCGAGCACCAACGCGGATTGCCTCAATCGCCTCCAGGCCATCCTGGGTCCCGATGACGAAGAAACCTTCGACGCGATGATCCTGGTGGCCGCGGACCGGCGCGCCGCCGGCGATTTCGCCGGAGCCCGAGCCCTCGACGAGGAGGCGTTCAAAGCCGCCGAGACCGCCTTCGGACCCGACTATCCGAACACCCTGATCGCTGCGCACAGCCTCGGCGTCAGCTTGCGCCTGACCGGCGATTTCCAGCAGGCGTTCGAGCGGGACGCGGACACATTCCGCCGGCGCACCGAGGTCCTCGGCGCGGATCACCCGCTGACTCTGCTCACTCTCAACGGCCTCACCCTCGACTTGCGTGAGTGCGGCGCCTACCTGCAAGCCAACACCGAGCAGGAACGGGTCTACGAGCGCATTCAGCAGATCCTCGGCCGGGATCATCCGAATACGTTGCAAGCGGCCCGGAATCTTGCCGTGTCCCGGCGCCGGGCCGGCCAGCACGAGTCCGCGCGCAAACTGGCCGAGGACACCATGAAAGGACTGCAGAAGAGGTTCGGAGCCACCCATCCCGACACGATCGCCTCGGCTCTCAATTACGCCGTCGATCTCCGGGAGAACGATGATCTGTTCGGTTCACAGGCGCTGGCTGAGCAGACCTACCAGGAGTACGAGAGCACGCTCGGCGCGGAGCATCCCTACACGTTGTACGCCCGAACGAACCTCGCGATCGTGTTGCGCCTGCTCGGGCAGCTAGACCTCGCCTATGAGCACAACTCGACCGCGTTCGACCAGCTCAGGCAGAGTCTGGGGCGCGACCACGTGCTGACGCTGACCTGCGCCACCAATCTCGCCAGCGACCTCGCGGCCCGCGGCGATCATGAGGCGGCCCGCACGCTGGACGCCGAGACCCTCACCCTGTCCCGTGAGCGCCTCGGTGCCGAACATCCCTCCACACTGGCCTGCTTGCTCAACTTGTCATTCGACCTCACCAACCTGGAAAACGCCGCTGAGGGCGAAAGGCTCTTCCAGGAAGTGCTGGATGCCTACTATCGGGTGCTCGGCGAACAACACCCTGCGATCGTCGCGGCCTTGGCGAGGCAGCGGGCCAACTGTGACGTCGACCCGATGCCCCTGTAGCCCGACGACCTAGGCGCTGACGACCCGGCCAACCCATGCCGCGACATCGATCGGGGAAGCTGGTGCAAAGGGATTGGCGCCAACCTCGCGGTACACAGCGAGGACCAGCTCGGGCCTAGCCAGCAGGACTTCCCTGGCCTGTTTGAACTCGCCGGCACCGAGCGCCAGGCCGAGCCCGGTCCATGAGTCGACCGACTCCGGATCTTGCTCGAGCTGCTTGAGGAAGCCATCTTTCGCTCGGGCGCCGTCGCCTTGGAAGAGCGCCACGTCCGCGACGCTCAGGGCGGAGCCCCACCCCTCATCGAGCGCGCCGACGGCGCGGCCGGGCGCCACGGTCACGCGCCGAGCCAGCCCGAGACGCCCCTGCGACCAGTGCCGCATCTCCGGATCGGGGTGAACGACGGAGGCGGCCGCCCGGAACGGCTCCTCGGACCCGTTCGCCCAAGCCTTGCAGAGCGCCTCGACATCCTGCGGCTGGGGCCGGCAGTGCCGAATCCGCCAGCCCGCTCGATGGCCGGCGGCGACCAGATCGGCGAGCGCGGCCGCTTCGGCGCCGATCTCATCGTCCCAGTCGGCCAGCACAGCCGCGAGCAGCTCCGTGAAACGCAGGCCCTGCGGTGTAAGGGCCCCGGACTCGCGGATGATGCCGATCGCCTCGATCGCCTGATCCCGCGAATAGGCGTACTCGAATGGCATTACCGCGGATCTCGATGCGCCGTGCTGCCTCAGCTGAGCACGCCAGAACATGGCAATCCCGGCAAAAGCATAGACGCCCTGCAATAGACCGCCGGCCGGTCGAGGATCATCGCGCCAGGGCGCATAATGGCGAGGCCGGCCCGGACCATTAGTCAAGGGCACGAGATGCATCAAACCACCTAGTTTGATGTGCATGAATTCGTGCGCCAACGAGACGGCAAGCGTTATGGCGTCCGGCGGCGGTGAGCACATGATGGCGCCGAAGGCATCGCCCGTGGAGGCGCTTCTCGTGTCCCAGCCGTCGCCCACCGGCAGCGGCACCAGCGACGTGACGCCCACGGCCAGCGCCTCCGCGAGCTCCCGGTGGTCCGCCACCAGGATCTCCCAGGCCCCGCGCAGCAATTCGCTCCACCGCTCGACCTCCGAGTCGGTCTGCCGCTTGGGCGGAACCGGATCGGCCAGGTCACGCATGGGGTCGAGATCGTCCAACCAAACGGTCAGGCGCAACTCGTCCCCGGCCGTCACCTGTCGCAGCGCCCACCAGCCGTCACCGTCGCCGTCGGTCGGTACGTCGATCCGGTGATCGCCGTACCGCAGCCAGATCCGGCCGTTCTCGGTCCCGGCCTCGGCCACGTCCCACTGCTCACAGCCGGTAAAGGCAGCCATGCCGAACTGCGGAACCATCACCCGGCCCGCGCGCATCGGAACGCGAGTCGTGTAGCTCTGACCGGCGAGCGCCGCGCCGCTGAGCGCAAGCGCGTGTAGTTGCCCGAAGTCTATGTGCAGCGGGGCGTCGCTCTCCGCGCCACCGCGGTGGCGCCGGACGGCGTAGCTGAGCCAACTCCCCACCTGCGGATGCATGAGTAGACCGGCCACCTCATCAGGAGCCGCCTGCTGGGCGTGCTCCAACGCCGACCAGGCGTCGGCGAGTGGCGGCAACGGCCCGGAAAGCTCCGGGTCTCCGACAGCCAGCTCATAGAAGGCTCGCAGGACGATCAGTCGCCGACTCCACTGGCCCTGCCACAACTGGCGGATCACCGGCGGCGAACCACCACCGGCGGCCAACTCCTCAAATGCCGTTTCGAGCAGAGTCAGACGGGCATGAGGGCCGTTCTCCGGATGTGTTTCGGCGTGCGCATCGTCGCGGGCCACGGGGGTCGTTTACTCCTCGTCGAGCATTCCTGGTAGGCGCGTGGGGGCGGCGCCGGGAATTAGTCAGCGCGCCCGGGTGGACCGGAACTGCCCAGGTTTGCCCGCGGGCGTTCCACCTGAAGCAGAACGCTGCGAACAGCGTCGGCGAGATCCCGACTCCGCATCGTTCGCAGATCACTTAGGGAGAACTCCCCCAAGTCAATCATTTCAGTATTCAATGCACTCTGTCGGCGCGTCATGAAAGACCTTCTCGGTATATATCTCGGCAGCGTCCCGAGAAGCCTCTGTCGGATATCCGTAACGTCGAGTCACAGCGCAGCCACCATGGGTTGACGACCGCAAGGACATCATTCATGATGGCACAAACCGTGTCATTTGTGGCCACGACCCGCGAGTGTCGCGGTGGACCGGAACAGAAGTGAAACCTGTTGCCAGTTGTGCGGGATGACCGCGGTCCTGTCAGCACGGCGTACTTCGCTGCGAGTAGCCAACCGGTCGACTAGGTGGCAAAGGAGCGCGGTCTCCCACGCTCCTGCGCAACCTTGGACCGGCTTGCGAAGGGCTTGCCCGAACGGCCGACATTCGGCCTGTGCGTCGGAGACTTGGTCGGTCGCCCCACACACGTGTCGGAAAAGCCGACCGTAATCTAACCGTTCCGGCGCCCTCGTTGTAAAGGGCTGAATCGGGGACACCCGAAATGGGTCGGTCGGATCTCCCGGCCATTCGGCCGGGAGATCATGGCGGCGACACGCAGCCGACGACTGATCACCGATCTAAAGAGTCGCCGGATAGCGCCGGCTCCACAATGGTGGCCGAGAAGATCCGTCAGTCGGTCGGGAAGTCGTCTGGGTCGACGCCGCTGGTTGAGGCGTTGCCGCCCTTGACCGGGGTCAGCGTGATCCGCCAGATCGTCGACGACGTGGACGTTGTGGTGAACTTGAACGTGTCGTCGAACTTTGTGAAGCCGCAGTCTCGGGTGAAGCCCTTCTTGGCCTTGTCGTAGTCCTCGCCGACGGCCGAGAAGACCCGGTAGTTGCCGTCCGCGACGCCGGTGGCCGTGAACTTGCCCTTGCTGCGTACGTACACGGTCAGGGTCGCCTTTTTGGCGTTCGTCGGCACCAGGCTGATCGTGGTGTCGCCGGCCCCGTTCTGGATCTCGAGGTGCCCGAGGCCGCGCTTGCTGGGCTTCTTCAGATACGTCCCGTTCGCCAGGCGCCTGTTCTGCTCCTTGGGCGCGGCCGGCAGGAACGTGCCGAACTTGAACGTCGGGTCGGCCGTGGCGAGATCCTTGGCCGCGACCCGGATGTCGCTGGCGAACTGCGAGCGCAGCAGCTCCGGGTAGGGCCCGCCGGCCGCGGGGCACGGCGCCTTGGCGTCGGCCGCGTCCTCGACCGAGTCGGCCCAGGCCTTGAGCTCGTCGGCGAGATCCGAGTTGGCCGACTGGGCCGCCGTCGGCGGGGTGATGGCGAGCAGCTTCTCGGCCTCGCCGCGCATCGTCGCGGCCGCCGCCGGCGCGGCCGTCTTGAGGGTGGCCGCGCTCGCCGTGTTCAGCTTCGCGAAGTCCGCCTTGATCGCGGTGTCGGCCGAGCCGAGCATCGCGCTGTACTCGGCCGCGGTGACCGGGCCGGACTTCGTCGGCGTGGTCGCGCCGCTGCCGCCGCTGGGCTTCGCGGTGTCCTTGTCGTCGCCGGTGGTGATCAGCCGGGCGCCGATGCAGCAGCCCGCGATCAGCACGACGGCGACCGCCGAGCCGACGCCGATCAGCAGGCCCTTGCGGGCCGGCTTGGCGGGCGGCGGACCGGCCGGCGGATATCCGGGCTGCCCCGGATAGCCGGGCTGGGCGGGATATCCGGGCTGGGCGGGGTATCCGGGCTGCGGAGGATAACCGGGCTGGGCGGCGAACCCGGCCGGCGGCGCGCTCGTCGGCTCACCGGTGCGGATCCGCAGGGTCGCCGCGACCGGGCCGGCCGGGCTCTGCGCCCAGATGACCACGCCGTCCACGGCACCCGGGGGCACCTGAACGGTGACCTGACCGTACTGCTGCGTCCAGACGACCTTGGTGGCACCGGTTGCCGCCTCGGCCGGTTCGATCTCGATCGTCGTCTGGGCGTAGCCGCCCGCATCCCCCGTCATGACGATGAGTATGGATCACCGCCGCCCGGCAATGCTGTCTCCTAGACGTCAGGACCGCAACGAAGACATCACGAGATGAACAGCATCGCGCCGACGCCGAGCAGAACCAGGACAAGTACGGCAATCAGCAGGCCGCGTTCGGACGTGTCGGCGACGGGGGTGGTGGTGATCGGCTCGGAGCTCATCGGGGCGTTCCTCCGGGGTTGGCGCGAACTCGGTGCCAGGGTGCGGGCGGCAGTCAAGGGGCTTAGCGTGGGGATCGTGGCGGTGCAGGACTGGTTCCTCAGTGCCGGGGAGCGCGGCAACCCGGACTCCCGGATACCCATTTGGAGCGCGGGAAACACGGCCGAGCCACTGATTCACGGAAAAACCTATTTCGCCCGGTTAGCGAGTGAAGTCGAAATGCTCGCTACGGGCGACCATCTCTTCTTCACCGACTGGCGCGGCGACCCGGACGAGCGGCTGCGCGACGGCGGCCCGACGATCGCCGAGTTGTTCGCGGCGGCGGCCAAGCGTGGCGTCGTCGTCAAGGGCCTGCTCTGGCGCTCGCACGTCGACAGGCTCTCCTACAGCGAGCAGGAGAACCGCAGCCTCGGCGACGACATCCGCGCGGCCGGCGGCGAGGTCCTGCTGGACCAGCGGGTCCGGCGCGGCGGCTCACATCACCAGAAGCTCGTCATATTGCGGCATATCGGTGCGCCCGATCGGGACATCGCCTTCGCCGGCGGCATCGACCTGTGCCACAGCCGCCGCGACGACGCCACCCACGACGGCGACCCGCAGCCGATCGCGATGGCCTCGGCGTACGGGAAGAATCCGCCCTGGCACGACGTGCAGCTAGCGTTGCGCGGCCCGGTTGTCGGCGCGCTCGACCTGTCGTTCCGGGAACGCTGGAGCGACCCGGTCGCGCTCGACCAGCACGGCCCGATCGCCACGTTGCAGGACCAGCTCCGGCACGCCGACCAGCACGCCGACCCCTTGCCGCCACGGCCCGCCGACCCGCCGGCCTGCGGCACCCTGAACGTCCAGGTGCTGCGGACCTATCCGGCGATGCGCCCGCCCTACTGCTTCGCGCGGCTCGGCGAGCGGAGCATCGCCCGCGGCTACGTCAAGGCGATCAAGCGCGCCCGCCGGCTGATCTATCTCGAGGACCAGTATCTCTGGTCGACCGAGGTGGCCCACCTCTTCGCCGCCGCGCTCACCCGCCAGCCGCAGCTGCACCTGATCGCGGTGGTGCCCCGACACCCCGATGTGGACGGCCGGTTCGCGCTGCCGCCCAACCAGGTCGGCCGCGAGCAGGCGATCGACGTGTGCCGGCGGGTCGCACCGAACCGGGTGCACATCTTCGACGTGGAGAACCACGCGGGCACGCCGGTATACGTACACGCCAAGGTCTGTGTCATCGACGACACCTGGTCCAATGTGGGCAGTGACAACTTCAACCGCCGTTCGTGGACACACGACAGCGAGCTGTCCTGCGCCATCCTGGACGAGACCCGCGACGAGCGCGCGCCGGCCGATCCGGGCGGCCTCGGCGACGGCGCCCGGCGCTTCGCCCGCGACCTGCGCCTCGCCCTGCTGCGCGAGCACCTGGACCGGACCCAAGATCAAAACCTGATAGACCCAACCGCAGCAGTACGCGAGATCGTGGCGGCTGCCGGGGCAGTGCGTGACTGGCATGCGGCTGGCCGGCCGGGGCCCCGCCCGCCGGGCCGGCTGGTGCCGCACGAGACCAAGCACCTCCCGTGGCACCAGCGGCTCTGGGCCGTCCCGGCGTACCGGCTGGTCTACGACCCCGACGGCCGCCCCTGGCGCACCCGCCGCGCCAGCGAGTGGTGACGGGCTAGAAGTCCAGCACGCGACGGGCCTCGACGATGACCGCGGGCGAGGCCAAGCCGGACCAACCGGCGAAGACACCGCGGAAGTAGTCGCCGTACTTTTGGGCGATCTCGGCGTCCCGCTCCGCCACGTCCAACTCGTTGACGATGCTGAGGTCTGTGAACGCCCGCAGCTCGTCCTTTGTCGGCGCCTCCACGTGCCCGGTGAACCGGCTGCGGATCGTCTGGGTCTCGGCCAGGGCGCGCCAGGTGCGGCCGCGATCGCATCCCGCGTACCGATAAACCTGCTCCTCGGCCCGGGCACCGACCAGCTCGCGCAAGATCGCCCGATCGGCCACGTCGAGCAGATTGACGGCAAAGCCGTCGGTGCCGTAGGCCGCGTGGGTCAGGCCGGCGAGCCGCACGTCCTCGTCCAGGCCGAGCGCCGCGAGCCGATCGTGCACACGGCACAGATGAGCGTAGAGACTGCCGCCCGCATGCTCGATCTCGTCGGCGCCGCGGTCGCGCAGCCAGGCCCTCGGGTCCCGCATGCCCCGGATTCTAACGGCATCCGGATCCGGGCACGCTCCGAAAGGTAGTGCCAGGCATACCCCGGAACTAGGTCTCGGCGGCTGGGGCCGGGCCGCCGCCCTGGCTAGCGTGACGCTGTGTTCATCAATCAGGCCCTGCGGGACCGCCGCTTCCTGCTCACCGGATGGCCCTGGCGGTCGCTGATCTACGTGCTCACCACGCTTCCGCAGGCGGCGCTGGCGGCCGGGGCGGTGTGGCTGATGGCCCTGCCCTGGCTGGCCGCCGCCCGAGGGCTCGCCCACGCCCGGCTGCCCGGGAGCGTCCTGCTGTTCCTGATGGTCGTCGGCGCGGCGCTGTTCGTCGTGTTCGCGCCGCTCGCGGCGGTCCCGCTGGCGGCGTTCGAGCGGGCCCGGCTCGCCATCGTCGACCCGCGGCCGGTGGCGAGCGCGCACCGACCGGCGCCCGCCGACCCGCTCATCTGGCTGCGGGTCCGCTACGCCGAGGGCGCCACCTGGCGCGAGGTCGCCTACGGCTGCCTGCTCGCCCTCGTCGTTCCGCTCGTCTACAGCGCGCTGGCCCTGCTGGCTCTGGTGGACTTCGCGTTCATCCTGAGCCCGCTGGTCATCTATCTCACCGGGGCGGACTCCGTGCACTGGCAGCTGGCCACGTTCGAGGTGACCGGCCCGGGGCAGTCCATCCCGGTCGCGGCGCTCGGGCTGGTCCTGGTGCCCGTACTGGCCTACCTGACCAGCCTGGTCGCCGCCGGGCAGGCCGCGGCCGCGCGGGCCCTGCTCGGCCACCACTCCGACGCCGAGCTGCATGAGGTGGCCCGGTCCCGGCAGCGGCTGGTGGACGCGTTCGACGCCGAACGCCGCCGGATCGAGCGCGACCTGCACGACGGCGCGCAACACCGGTTGACCAGCCTGACCCTGCAACTCGGCGTGGCCCGGCTGGACCTGCCCGCGGACTCGCCCGCCGCCGAGCCGCTGGGCAAGGCGCACGAGCAGGCGAAGGAGCTGATGGTGGTGCTGCGCGAGCTGATCCACGGCATCCGCCCGCAGACCCTCACCGACCTGGGGCTGCCCGCGGCGCTGCGAGAGCTCGCCGCCCAGTCCCCGGTCAACGTCGCGGTCACGGTCGGCGACGGGGTCACCCGCGCCGCCCAGGGCGTCGAGGGCACGGCGTACTTCGTGGCCTCGGAAGCCCTGGCGAACGCGGCCCGGCACGGCGGCGCCACCCGGGTCGAGATGCATCTGGCCCGCACGGGCGAGACGCTGGTGCTGGAGATCCGCGACGACGGCCTCGGCGGCGCCGACCCGGCCGGCGGCACGGGCCTGACCGGCCTCGCCGACCGGGTGGCCGCCGTGGGCGGGCGGTTGTTGCTGGCCAGCCCGCCCGGTGGCCCTACCCTGGTGCGGGTGGAGCTGCCGTGGCACCGCTGACCCGGGTCGTGCTGGCCGAGGACGGCCTGCTGCTGCGCGAGGGCCTGGTCGGGGTGCTGTCCCGGTTCGGCTTCGAGGTGGTCGCCGCGGTCGGCGATGCGGCGGCGCTGGCCTCGGCGGTCGCCGCCACCGGGCCCGACCTGGTGATCACGGACATCCGGATGCCGCCCGACTTCACCGACGAGGGCCTGCGCGCGGCGGTGCTGCTGCGCCGCTTCCAGCCCGGGCTGCCGGTGGTGGTGCTGAGCCAGTACGTGCAGGAGGAGTACGCGGCGGCGCTGCTCGACAGCGGGGACGGGCGCTCGGTCGGCTACTTGCTGAAGGACCGGGTGGTCGACGTGGCGGACTTCGTCGCGGCGCTGCGCAGCGTCCTGTCCGGCGGCACTGTGGTGGACCCGGAGGTGGTGCGGCGCTTGCTGAGCCGGCCGCGCGATCCGCTGGCGGCGCTCTCCGGGCGTGAACGCGAGGTGCTGGCGCTGGTTGCCGAGGGGCACTCGAACTCGGCGATCGCCGGGCGGCTGTTCGTGACGGAGGCGGCGGTGGGCAAGCACGTCGGGAACATCCTGGCCAAACTCGACCTGCCGCCCGCGGAGGACACCAATCGCCGGGTGCTCGCGGTGCTCGCCTATCTGCGCTCAACCGGCTGAGGCGGCGCGCGTATCCGGCCCGCCGTTCGCCCGTTGATCATGGTGTGGCGGAGGGGGCGCAGATGCGTGGGTGGCGGCGTGGCGCGGGGCTGATCCTCGTGGGACTGATGACGGTGCCGAGCCCGGCAACGGCCGGCGGGCGGGTGGCGGCCGCGGAGTGGACGCATCCGGGATACGGACCGGGCAACACGCATTACAACCCGAACGAGTCCAGGCTCAACGCCGGAACCGTCAGCAAGCTCTCCCGGCGCTGGACGGTCACCACGCCGGCCACCTCCGACTACTGCTCCCTGCAGAGCCCGCCGCTGGCCTCGGCCGGCCGGCTGGTCACCACCGACCCCACCGGTCTTACCGCGTACGCCGCCACCACCGGAAAGCGGCTGTGGCACTGGACGTTCCCGGTGCTGAACCCGGGCCGCGCGAACCGGGAGAAGTTCGGCGAGGTAGCCCTGTCCGGCGGGCTCGTCATCGCGCTGACAAACCCGTGCGAGTTCGGCCCCGGCCAGTTCGCCTATCTGACCGCCCTGGACGTGGCCACCGGCGAGCAGCGGTGGCGGGTGCCGATGGACCAGTACACGAACATCATGGCCGTGGACAAGGGCGTCGCCGCGGTCGGCAACTGGGGCGGCTTCGCCGACGGCCCGCAGTTCACCGCCGGGTACCGCGTCTCGGACGGCACACCGCTGTGGAACACCCCCGGGTACCGGCTCGCCGTCGGAGTCTCGGCCGGCGGCCGGTTGCTGCTGCGCAGCGCCGACGACACAGCCGCCCGGGCGGTCTCGATCACGACGGGCAAGACCCTGTGGAGTACGCCGAAACCGTGGTCCCCGCAGGCGGCGAGCCCGGCCGGCGACCGGTTCCTGGTCACCACCGACGGCACGGGCACAACCTCGGTCGACGCGGCCACCGGCGCGGTGCAGTGGAGCACGAAGCACCAGGGCGGCCTCGCGGACGACGGCCGGCACATCTACCTCACCTACAACCGGATCGTCGAGACTTACGACGCCGAAACGGGCCGCAAGCTGCGAATCTTCCGTCTCGCCTCACACGGCGGCCAGCCGGTCCGCGCGGGCGGCCTGCTGTACCTGACGGTGGACGCGGGAAACCCGATCGCGATCCTCGACCCGAAAACCGGCCGAACCGTGGCGGCGTACCCGGAAATGAAGATCCTGGCGATGCCCCCGGTGATCGTGAACGGCTGGCTGTACACGACCAACGGCGAGACCCTGCGCGCCTACACCCCACGCTTCCGCTAGCCCCGACTTCCGGGGCCGCTAGAGGTCCCAGGTCGTCGGGACCCAGATGAGGGCGTCCGGATCGCCGCTCAGCGCCAGGCCGATGCGCCAGGCCTGCATCGGCGGGCGGTTCGCGGACTCCCAGCGGTCGACGATCGCCGTGGCCCGCTCGGCCCACTGCGCGGCCTCGGCGCCGCCGGCCAGCACAGAGCCGTCGGGCAGGACGACCGCGCCGCCGGTCCGGGACGTGTCGAGCAGCGCCAGGACGCTCTGCTCCCGCCCCGGCACAGCCGCATGGGTGGCGCGGTGGCTCCACACACCGGCCGCATACCAGAGGTCACGGTAGGCCAACGTGGTCAGCGGCGAACGCCAGCGCGGGCCCGCCACCGGCGTGAACTCGACCAATGTCCGGGCCGCCGCCGGAACCGGATGACTGCCGGGATGAGCCGCCGACAGCGGGCCGGCGGCGCTCATGAAGCCCGACGGGCAGAGCACCGACGCGGTCACCGGACCGTCGGGCCGGCCCGTGACCGCGAGGACCGGATGTGTGCCGGCGTGCTCGACCGGGGCCACGATCGGCCCGGTGCCGTCAAGCTGGGACAGCCAGCGCGGCGACAACCCGGCCACCCCAACGGTCACGATGACCCGGTCGAAGCGTTCCCCCGGCGCGCCCGAGTAGCCGTCCCCGAGCAACACCCGGACACCCACCATCCCGGCCTGCGCCAGCGCCGCCCGGGCCCGCTCGGCGACATCGGCCTGCACGTCGACACTGGTAACCCGGACCCCGAGCACCGAGAGCAGAGCGGCGTTGTAGCCCGTGCCCGCACCGATCTCAAGAACCCGCAACCCCGGCCGCACGTCCAGCGCGGTAAGCATGATCGCCATCAACGACGGCTGACTGGACGAGCTGACCGGAATCTTGCCGTCGACCTTCGTAACCAGGACATCGTCGGTGTAAACGGTGTCGAGAAAACCGGCGTCACCCGGCCGGACCCAGCCGCCGTCACGACGCTGGAAGCCCGCGCCGATGAACGTCTCCCGCGGCACCGTCGCGAATGCCCGGGCAAGCTCGCCGGACAGCGGGGCACCGTCGCGGCGGATCTGCGCGACGTACCGCTCGCGACGCTCGCTCATCTCCTCACGGTAGGGCCTCCCCGGCAGTAGTTCCGCACAGTGCGGCCGCTTCGTCCCCGTTCCCCAAAGCAACGCGCCCCGGGCCGGCACTTCTCACCGCAGCGTCTCCTCGGCGGGCACCGCTCACGGCAGCGCCTCCTCGGCCGGTGTTGGTCGTGGCAGCGCCTCCTCGACCGCCTTGGTGAGCGATGCCGGGACGTCCGAGCGGTGATATGGATGTTCGGACTGCTCGATGTTGGCGAGGAACTCCGTGTAGAGGACCGCGCCGAGCAACGCCGCCACCGGCCGCATCAACTCGACCGCGCGGGCCGGGTCGCTGCCCGGGGCGGCCGTCCGCCAGCGCATAGCCCAGGCCGCGATCAGATCGTCGGCCTCCGCCAGGGGCAGCCACTCCGTCAGCCGGAGGATGTCGAATGCCGGGTGGCTCACCGACGCGTCCGCCCAATCCATCAGCACCGGGCTGCCGCTGCCGACGCGAGTGTTGCCCGGGTGCAGATCGCCGTGCACAAGCGTGTCGGGCAGCCCGCAGGCGGCGATCTCGGCCAGCCGCTGCGGCAGCCCCTCCAGCAACCCACGCAGCCCCGCGATCTCGTCAAGAAACGGCTCGGCGGCCGCCGCGAACGGCTCCACGGCCAGCCGCCGGTCGGGCATGCCCGTCGCCAGCAACTCGTCGACGCGGCCCGCGAAGTGCAGCTGCACCGGGTGGAACTCGGCGGCGATCTCGGCGCACACCTCGGCGTCGGCCCCGTAGCCGTCCTTGCCGGGCACGTGGGCGAGCAGCGCGCGCCCCTGCTCCCCGGCGGCCAGCAGCGGCGGAACCAGGCCGGGCGCGACGCCGGAGACCAGGCCGAGCACGGCCGGCTCGTGCGACAGGAACCGGGGCGTCTGCTTGAGCCAGGCCACCGGGGTGCCGCCCGTGTCGAGCCGCCAGATCGCCGACAGGTTCCACGTGCGCTGCTGGACCGCGACGGCGCCGGGGCTGCCGAGGGCTTCGAGGGCGGCGATCGCCCAGCCGGTCGACTCGGCGGGGCCGCCGGGCTCGGCGTAGGCGGCGCGATGCGGTTGTGGGGAAAGGTCGACCTCGACCGGGGAAAGGCCGACGCCCGACGGGCCGCACAGCTGGGCCAGATAGGTGACCGTGCCGCCCGCCGACCGCCCGTCCGCGGCGACGCCGTGCAGCAGTCGCAGCACTTGGATGTCAATGCCGTCGCGCGCACGGGCGCCGGTCACCAGCTCGGCGACGTCCTGCCACCACGGCACTGACACATCGAAGGGGGGCAGCGCGCCCAGCAGCGCGCCGGTCTCATCGACGAGAATTAGCGTTACGGTTCGTCCCACGCCGTGACCGTAACGTGTTCGGGTGTTTCTCCGCCGGGCCCTGTGGATAACGTTGCGCCTGTGAATCTGTCCCAGGTCGGTTGCACCCTCGGCTTCGAGGTGTCCGAGCCCGCTGAGATCGTGCTGCAGATCGCCGCGGCGGTGCCCGAGACCGAGACGCTGACGGTGGGCAGCGCCGGCCGCGAGATCGAGGCCACGGAGTTGCCCGGCCGCCAGCATCTCGTGCATGCCCCGCGGGGATCGCTGACGGTGACTTATTCGGCGACGACGCGGGTGGGCGAGCAGCCGCCGCCGGTGACCCCGATCGAGCGTGTCATCGCGCTCCGGCCGAGCCGTTACTGCCCGTCCGACAAGATCGCCGGCTACGCCGCACGGCAGTTCGGGGCGTACGACCCGGTGACGACGGTGCGGCACATCACCGCCTGGGTGCACGACAACCTGACCTACGAGCCGGGCAGCAGCGGACCCACAACCGACGCGATCGACACCCTCGTCGACGGCCGCGGGGTCTGCCGCGACTACGCGCACCTGGTCGCGACACTCTGCCGGGCCCTCGATATCCCGGCCCGGGTGGCCGCCGTCTACGCTCCCGGACTGTCCCCGATGGACTTTCACCTCGTCGTGGAGACCGAGCTCGACGGCATATGGCGGGTCTGGGACGCGACCCGGCTCGCACCCCGGCCGACCCTGATCCGCATCGCCACCGGCCGGGAC
>Ga0307512_10002624_pt1 | contig 22266 bp, 22 predicted proteins | sample 14_EM_MG_FD_200267 | JGI IMG/M metagenome (GOLD analysis project Ga0307512, IMG submission 200267) | Populus trichocarpa ectomycorrhiza microbial communities from riparian zone in the Pacific Northwest, United States - 14_EM | ecosystem: Host-associated > Plants > Roots > Unclassified | place...
TTTTACCACCTTAAAGGCATGATTTTATAGCATTCTGAAGACGACTTCATACTCTTTAGAATATTCTGGTATTCCGTTCCGCTACGTCAGGAGCGTTGAGGAGCACCTGGAAGTACTCTCAGAGCATCTGAGAGGCACATCGTTTTGCATTCAGCCTGTTCGGGAGCTTCTGGGAGCTTCTGGAAGGATCGGTGTGGCTGTTCAGAACAGCAGAGTCATTGAGTTATGACTTCCGAACCATTTTACATTTTGCTGATGAATGATCACTATAACTATCACCAACACCGTCGCCATCGCCATCACCATCGCCATCACCATCACCATCACCATCGCCATCACCATCGCCATCGCCATCGCCATCATCTCCTTCAGCCCCATCCGAATGCACACACATACACCCAAAATTGATGGGACGCAGGTACAAGATTCCGTTGGAAAATCTGAGTTGGAGATCTGCTCACCCCAAGATCTAGTTGTCCACCTTTCCTGCAGAATCTAAGGCTGCAATTGTCAACACCGTGACCATGAGGTATCGTGAGATCTGGTCGCGGTGGCCATGATAAACATGAGGTTCAGACTATGATATTGACCGACGTCATGGTTTCGGCCAACATACGCCGCCAGTCACCCACCACCAGCCACCGACCACCCGCCACCAGCCTCACGCCTCCCGGTTCCTGGCGCCTCCAACTCAGCAAGTCTCTGGATCGAGCACGTAGGAGCATACATGGGAGCATATAGTCAAGTGAGATTGGGAGTGTTTTGCCTCTTGAAATTGTATTTGGGAGGGTAGAGCCAAGTAGGCTGGGAGTGTCATCGAGTGCAATTGGGAGTGTAGTTGAAATCATGCTCGAGAGTGTGCTTCAGAACGTCTTGAGTGCTTACTTGGGAGCATACAGTCAAGCAGGCTGAGAGTGTGCCATCGAGCGCAATTGAGAGCATCTTGAGAGCTTAGTTGGGAGTGTACAGTCAAGCAGACTGGGAGTGTGCCATCGAGTGCAATTGGGAGCATCCTTGAAAGCATGCTCTGGTGTGTACTTGGGAGCATACTCGGTGGTGTACTTGGGAGCTTACTCAGAGGTGTAATTGGGAGCGTACTCAGAGGTGTACTTGGAACTGTCTTGAGCGCTTACTTGGGAGCGTATAGTCAAGCAGGCTAGCAGTGTACCATCGAGTGCAATTGGGAGAGTCCTTGTGAGCATGCCCGGGAGGGTACTTGAGAACGTGCTCTGAGGTGTACTTGGGAGCTTAGGTCAACCAGGCTGGGAGTGTACAATCGAGTGTAATCAGGAGTGTACTTCAGAGCGTACTTGGGAGCGTGCAATGATATGCATTTGGCAGTTTGGTTTCAAGTGTGTTGAATGCAGCATAATGTATAGTACCAAGCGTACATAATCGCATACATATCATAATAGTCTAGTCAAATTGGAGGTCCGTAGGACCTCATAGTGCCACGCATCAAATATGCTATGGATTACCGGCCCAACAACAGCTTCTCTATGAGTTACGCGTCGCATAAGGTCATTTTCCCAGTGTTCATGTATGTTTTCATTTAACACTGCATTGTTCTTTAATTGTGCATATAAATATATCCTTTAAAATATACTTCATAGTGTCTGCTAATTGTAGATAATGATAATGCTCAAAACTTTCGTTCCTTTCAATCAATTCTCATCCACACCCTGATATTCACCCAAAGTGCAGTTGTCGTATTCAAAATCAACGTCAGCGGTATTTCCACATAGCAAATAGTGTACTCAGCAAAGCTGAAATAAAATCTAAATCCTTGGCATATGCAGTATGATTAAAAAATGGAGTGTTGGGATGAGAAAAATGTATCTATACCCACAAGGATGGCATACATTCTATTTTACAACAGTCATGTCCATCACTGTCACCTGGTAGCGCATGTGGTGTTCCGGGTGGAGGCGGCGTTCTGGGCGGAGGTGCCACAAGTTCTGGTAGAGGTTCGGTGGATCCTTTGCGCCTCCAGCGTGACGGCAGATTCTTTGCTGTACCATTCTGGCATGGGAGGCAGCTGTCTGTATGATTTTTATAAACCATTGCCGGGTGTCTCTCTATCGCGGCCTTCACCTGATGATGACAAGGAAACTCAACTCCTCGCTTCATCCTTTCTCGGACTTCGGCGGGATGATTCTTAATCAGTTGTTGCGTTTCCTCTATTGCGCCGCACGAAAACTGTCTTTCAGGCATTTTGGCCAAGTTCATGGCAAGATGTATGTCGGACTGTTCTAGATGTACCCAACCTCCTTGCCTTGCCAATGTGGCAAACATGTTGAATACCTACAAGAAAGTAGTCGTGCCTTCTAAGAGGAAGATTCGGCTATTACCTCAACTATACACCACTCCGTAGCCTCCTCTAAGGTCTTTCAAGCCTGTGTTGTCCACTCCCTGGATCCTTTATCACAAAATTTGTCCGCGACAATCCCAGAGCTGACAACATCATGATATTCAATTTCACGGACTGTGTAGACAAATTCCTTCGTCGACCATGGAGGTTTGCTATTGTGGGCCGCGATAAATTGGTCACCCAGCTCTCTACATACCCCAGTTGTAAATTATATAGTTAGTTGACCGCCTTCTACATAGATATGGAGCTACTCACATCCAATTGAATGCAGCAGTCTATTATTGCGAAGTCCGGTTTTATGTAATTGTAATACATATGCGTCCTGGGCCATATTTTTGGTAGCAGCAATTGCAGTGTTGCGGTAGACTAACTGGTGACTGCGTTGGTGCTGTGTGTGTGCCCGCAGCGCATTGCATGAGGCGCCTGTCATTCGGCTTGGTTCAGATTGAATCCCACAGGGCTGAGAACTTTGTGGGGCCTTGACTGGCTATTGTGGAAAAGGTGAGGAAGATGATAACGAAAAGTGGAAAGTCTCAAGCAATATATAGTATGCTACAAGTCACAATGGAAAGAATGACAGTCAACTTGCACGTTCAATTTAAGTTCTATCCTGCAGTGTATGGCTGCAAGTGGAAAGTGATTCCAATGATTCCATGATTTGCAGTAAGTCAGTCCACTGTTGTTTGTGTGTTTGTTTTCAGGGACACATTGAATTGAGCGACAGCTGATATCTGATGTTAGATACATACAAAAAAGAAATTCTTCAATGGAAATGACGTCTGGTCATGGTTGTCGCACACATTGCCGGGATCTTACACCAAGTACGTACTAACTATTATGTCCTGTCGTTCGGTTAGCGTTACTCTTCCGAATGAAATCACGGTCAGAACACGAATTTTATTTTGTTCAAGTTAATCAAACTTACGAACCTTGACATAAATGACTCAGCTTGCCTCCATGTGGTTCATATCTTGCAACATCCAACATCTCGCCCAACAACAAGGTCAACACATGATACAATGGTCAATGCTCCAAACAAGAACATTCCTCCTCTTCCGGCTGACAAATACAGCAAATGGACAATGCAATCCACTCGCCCAGGTCATCAAGTGAATGAAGGCCAGAGAGGCTTGGAGGCAGAAAGGGTCCGAGCGTTGGGCTCATTGCGCAGCATATGATCCATAAAGGAGTTTGCAGCCGAGAAAAGACATGAAACGCACTGTTTAAACAAAGAATAGAGACAGAAATGAAACAAGGATTCTGTGGAGAGAGAAACCCCAGTGGCAAGAAAGCGAGTTCAAGACGCAGAGACCACGATTACGCAAGAGCTGAAAGATATGACTACTGCAGAAAGCGAGGGGGGAACAACCAGAAAGCCTGAAACAACATTTGAAGAGGTGTTGAACGCTATTGGAGATAGTCTGAGCGATCTTGCAACATCTGACGATGAGCAGGATGGGGACGGCAGGGAAGATCAGGAAGAAGATACTGAGCTCGGCAAGCTGAGTGATGATGAACCTGGCTGGGTGATGTGCACAATCTCCAAAAATTTACAGCACTGCATGGAGAGTTTATGGCAGAAGCAGATGACGCGTGACGAATTGACGCAACCGTGATGGGGCGACTCAGCCAACTACATCTGTGAGCGAGATATGATGTACGGGACTGTTGAATTGAAGCTTCCAGCTGTTGTAAATCACCAGATAGACATGATTGCAGCCACACCATCCCCAACAATATTTGGAGACCATAAGCAGACTCTTGAAATTGTCAGCAGATATTCGTGGATGCCCGCTGTGACTGCTCGACCAAGAAGTAGTCAAATCAGGCTGCGTTCGGAGAAACCAAAGTCACATAAATTCATACTGCTTCATTCACCCGTCACGGAACCCCATTCAACATCAATCCAGGATACGAAGCCTGTTGAACCCATATGCTTTTTCTTCTGCATCAAGCATCCCTAGATGATTGCCATATAGAAATCGGACATGGACGAAGATATGGTGACGGCTCCTGCTTCCCCGGAGGTATAGACAGCCAAATAGTTAATTTTGGGGTCATATCTCTTGTAAAAACAAATCGTGTACCTACTTTGTAACTTCTCTGCATTTTCTTTATTTCAGTGACTGAATTGTGAGACAGGATATTTCATCAGTATGTGTGCAAGGGTCTTACGGGCCATGCGAAAGTTCTAGACTCTGAATCTGTTTGATAGATGGGCGACAAACTTGGTATCGACTTGCCTGTTACAGTTACATTAGAAAGCAAAACCTAAAATAGAGACCAAATGTTACACCTTTGAAGTTGTCACGGTTCCGCAGTCATAAGATATCACTCGGTGATGATGTCAGGTGGCGATGCAATAAGGTTCATCAGTGATAAGCAAACACTATCACCACACCAATGACCATTAGCCACATGTCACTCAACTACATCGTCACCACCCACCTTCGAATGTTGTCATATCAGTAGTGGTGTGTTAATACAATGCAAACACCCATCGCTATATTCTCTATGGACCAAGATAAAGAATGACCCCAGCCATCGTCACCTCTCCACAAAGCAACCTTCGATTGGCATTAGTTATGACCAGTAGGATAGGGATATCAGAGCACGATATGAGAGAAGGCTATTGAATGGTACAATGAGGATCATGGTCCGGAAGACAACAGTCCGATGGATACCAATCAGTCTGGAGATATATATCAGAAAGATACTGTTGGTCCGAAGAGACTGGAGTATTGAAAGGATACCATTTGCTCGGAGGAAGTTCAGGCCGACTGGTTAGCAGAGTAAGGGGATTGGGGAACGAACGGATGGTAGTAATTTGTCTAGAGAAAAGCGTAATTAGAATTAGCAGGTAGAGTGCAGAGGAAAGAGGTATAAAGACCTCTCGATTCTCCGCTGGTATAGAGGGCAACCTTCTCACGATGGAGAACAAGCCTTAACAATATATTCCGATTGGAAACGTATTCTACATTTATTCTACTCTGATTACTTTCTGCGCCTGAGTGAAGCTTTGAAGTGAACCATCTATTAGTCCTTGTATAAGTCCCATATCAAGTCCGATAGTGAGACAAGATAAGTTGATACCTAGGAGGGATACTTCCAGTTGAGTGTATCTTGGAGTTGATTCCTCCCGCGTTACACCAAACTTACAAACAAAATTTTAGACAGGGATGTAATACGAGTCGTAGGACTAGTGATCAGTGCACAGTCTGAACCCAGATGAATGCCAGCTGTCATGCAGCATTAGTCCATGCAGCTAACAGTATAACTCTGTGCTCAGACCTGCTACACATGGTCGAAAATTTCAAAATTGCTTATGGTACGTCATGGACATTGAGGAAAACGAGCTGGTAAACGATAGGTCACGATATCGGGTGTATATGTCTAAAGTTAGTAGATAGAACTGTATGCCGTAACATACCAGCTGAAAGGGCAAAAACCAGAAGGATCTTCAATATTTATCAGACTGATGATGTAAATACTGATAGCTCCGAAACTGAAAAGCCTTGATGCTTTTGGATGCACATGATAATACCTTGAAACAGTATATTGGCTGTCAAAAATAACGGTATGAATGTTAAGCAAAATTATTGCGCACCCAATGACTGTTAGTATGTCTCCAAGGTGAGCGTCAACAGAGTGTGAACGATTTTAGTTTGATCATTTTGGCAATCAAAGGGTTTCATTGTCACATCGATCTACAGATGAGTTATTGACCGGCATTAGATCAAAAGAGGCAAGCGGTAAGCTCGTTGCCCCATTCTAGAAATGAGCATCAATGTAGTTTCACTGATTTCAGGTCTTGAATCTTGGATACTCACTGGGCTGTGCGACAGCATTACTCTATAATAGATGTATTGGCCGCCTTTATGGGCACAATGGCCATCGACCACAATGCTACCCCCTACTAAAAATGAGCGTCAACATAGCGTCAACGATTTTGGGTCTTGCATCTTGCATATTTCAAAAGCTCTGCAATGACCTGCTCCCATATTCACAATATTGGCTGTCTTTATAGGCAAAAATGCCGGTGAGAATTTCGCTACAAGCTTCTAAAAATAAGCGTCAACAATTTTTGGGCTTGCATCTTGGATAGTCAGCCAGCAATGCAACGGCTTTAACCCATAATCATTCAATCGGCTACCTTTATGCGCAACAATGCCAGTGACGATATCGCAACCGCGTCGTACTTGTATGTCCTATTCTGCATCTTCACAAATCTGCATGCGATGGCTTGCAGGTTTCACCTTTTTCTAGCTCGTAGCTCTAAAGTCAATATTTAAGATCCAGCATTGGACTGGACAATAACGACTCTTTTGATGGTTACCCAGGTCGAATTACCCAGAGCTCAATATACCAATGCAATGTCAGATACAAACTGTTTAATTACCTTGCTGTTAGAGGTTATGATATCTTCTAAAAATGAACGTGTCTTTATTCCTGATTTAAGCAATCTTACTGTACAAATCATCTTCAATGCTTCGTGGGCTTCAATGAATGTAGGCTTGAAGCTGCATATTGCTTGGAATAATTATAAATACGCACCTTCATGGGGATTCTATTTACACTGCAGAATTGGGGAGACCAGCTGCCCTGGCTTCATATGTATCATTTGTCACCAAGTTCTTCGCTATCCATCAGACTATGGGACCAGCTCAATGGGCAAATACTTGCTGGCAAACGCGCATATTGCAAAGTTAAACTAATTAACAGTGTCAGAGGTAACAGAATCAACCAGTTCAACAGTCGATTAAACAGCTTTGGCCATACTCAAGAGGAAAGGAAGTAGATGTATACCGATAGTGAGTTCACAAACAAAATTCAAATGTAATATTTACATTTGGAGTATACTGATTCAATTGACAGACCAAATGCTCTAAACTGCAATCAAAGGACTTTCTAACTGCTCAATTTCACCAAGACACCTGGAATCGCTACCTCATGTAGGTTGTGTTTCGCCTCATATTCCATCGAACGCAATATCAAAACTTGAGCTACGAGGTTAATACAATACATTACAAAGTGTTTTGGTGTTACCGTCAGCCAGCACTCTGGGCAATATTTGCCTGAGGGAATACACACTGAGAGTGGTTGCAAGTAAGAAGCAATTGCCATCAAGAAACAATGTGAGTTTAGCTTTAGACGGATGGACATCAACGAACAAAGTAGCAATAACGTCGGTCGTTGGCTAGTCTATGGATTGAAATTGCGCTTTGCGAGAATTACAACTGGCATTTGATGAGATTGATTGCCCATTCTTTTCCTATTTCGAAAGCTGATTAAGGATTACAGGTTAAGGGTCAACATACTGGAGCACGGCTGCCCGGACATTTGAAGGAAGATCCTCATCGCTTTGACCTGACTGAAGGCCGTTTACTCGGAATTTCAATTGATAACGCTTACTCAAATTCCTTCATGACTCGGGAATTACAAACTACCTTTGAGGCCTCAAGCATCGAGTGGCCCACATTGAGAAACAACCTACCATGCATGGCGCACGTCATTCAGCTTGCTTTGGGGGTATTCATGATCAGTCTGTGTTTAAAAGTGCGCACCAAGTCTTGGAAAGCCCATGAGCGCAATCAGCAATGTGGAGAAAATGAAACCACAGACATTGGGAAGAGTCAAAGACTTCGAAAAGAGGGCAATGCTAGAATCAATAAGGTGTCGGCAAGAAGATCAGAATTAGCAAAGATAATTGAGACAGTACCTATTCAACATATTTTAAATGTCCAGACTCTGACCAACAACTAGCCGATCATGATTGCTGTATTGATTACGCTGATACCTGGTAGCTGAAACAAGTTCATCCATTGTCAAAAAGCCAAAGTCCGGATCGCAGTACTACCCATTATCGATGTGAATACACTTTGGAACTCAACACTAGAGTTGCTCGGGTGCGTCTAATGATTACATGAATTCACACACGAGTGGCTTAAAATCCCAAAATACAGTGATTACTGGCCACTATTTACAGCACAGGATGAGTGGACGATAGTTAAGTATGTCATGGAGGTTTTACGGCCAGTCCGGAACTGCACCCTGTGGATGTTGAAACGGCAATCCGTTTCTCTGCACCACGTCATCACTGTATACAATGACATGTTTGAGCACATGGACGGTGTGATGAGTGTTTTGGCCAAAAAGAAGACTCAACGAATGGAAGACTTATTCTTTGCCATGAAGTTTGGGCGGCAAAAGGTGTCCAAATAGTATATCTGAAGTCACTCCAACGTCTGCTATGCTCCTGATTTCCGCACACATCCTCGATTGTTTCCAGAAGTTACAATCGTTTACGCAGTGGGGCAAGGGAATGGATAATCATCCTGAAGACGAGACTTCTTATACTACCAAATACCAAGAGGCCTTTCTGATGTATGTGGAGAACAAATACTGCGCTACACATTGACAATTGCCGGTCACTAATCCTGAAACCATACCGGACAACAATGTCATCTCCTCCGCGATAGCTTCAAGATCTGGTCAATCTTCTTATGATCCATATGATGTGTCCAGCGATGATGGAGAATACTTAATGCCAAACACTGTGGCCAAAACGACACCTGGACAAAGCGATCCTGCACCACTCTTATTGACAGCAGGCAGGCTGTATTTGAATTCACCTTGTGAATTACCACCGAACAGGGGACGAAAAATCCGAATCTTAATGATTACCACACTGACCGAATGGAGATTATATCAACAAAATGTAAAACGCTTCGAATGTCGTAACTCAATAACTCAGCTATTCTGAACAGCGACACCTATCCTTCCAGAAACTTCAAGACGCTCCCAAACAGGCTGAATGCAAACGATTTGCTTCTGAGGTATTCTGAGAGTACTGCAGGTGCTCCTCAACGCTTCTGAAGTAGCAGAACAGAATACAAGAATATTCTGAAGAGTATGAAGTCGTCTTCAGAATGGTTTAAAATCATTCCTTTAAGTTCAAACAATTTCGGAGCTGCTGGAACTGTGACACGGGTCACCGAGACGATTCCAGTGCACCTAGAGCGAGACTCACCAGGAGTGATAAATATATAATGTCTATATCGAATAGTAAAATTAGATAATTTATCTCACAGCTATCCGCCTGAATCAGGCATTCTAATCTAAATTAATATACATTCCAGTATGTATCTAAATCAACAGAATTATTTACAAGCCATACGCTATCCATGCCGCCCAATGCGGCATTCTTCTGCACCAAAAGTGCAGGCCCAACTATTGCTCCATCGGGTACAATATGTATCTTATTTGTTTGTTTGACAACCCGGATGAACCCGTCAACACAATCAGCCGAACCATGAAGATCTTTGTACTTTGTTGGAATCACCACCGCATATTCTTGAGCTTGAGGACGTAATACACATTGCTGAGGGATCTTGCTCCTTTCAGAAACGGTTGATATTGCTTTCCCGGCCAGCAGGTGATCCTGAATTTGGCGAATGTAATTAGGTGGAGTCCAGCTGAAGTATAATACAGGAAAACAAGGATTTTGACCTTGGAAGGTATTATCGAGGTCATTCTCTTCACTTTGCATATACTGGACCCAGATGTTATGAGCTCCAGGCATGATCCCTTGGTTGGCATTGGTATACACTACCTTGCAATCAAGTCCCAGACGCTCAACAGAAGTCGGGTTGTGAAATGGTTGACGGTAATACAATAGCCCATTCTGGAGTTTGATCAATATACTATCTCAAAGTACATTCTGATCATATCCGAGCACGATTCCATTAACTTCGCATCCCCAGTCCTCTTCAATTTGTGCACGGAATAGCTGTCCAAAGTTGGGAATTCCGAAATCTTGTGATACATCTCTGAGTGTGGTTAATTTGAAACTTCTGCACACTCCGCGAACATGCGGTTCGCTCAAAGGATATACTTGCTGTGATACAGGGCGGATAATGCGCTCGTCCAGGATTGTTTGAAGACGTAACAGATGGGCTCTCCGTGTACTTCGCTGTTTATGAGTCGTGGACAGTAGGTTGAAAACATTCGCAGAGTCAATATCGTACAAGACTTCGAGTGCAAGATATGACAGTGTCTCCTCCATATAGTCAAGACTGGTACACAGGTCATTGTGCTTAAGCATCTGTCGAATGTAATTGACTTTGTTGCTAAATCGGTATGCGTCTTTCACATTGGAGATATGTCGCCGTTCGGAAATATCAGTGGTAACATTGTCACTGGAACCCATTCGGCGAATTGACTTTGACATATGGCTCACAAGATGCATCATTGGATATCCAAAAGATATCACACACTGTTCAATGGCTTTCCGGAGAGCCTGAATGACGAATGTCTCCCACCAGGGTTCAAACTCGATCAAAAGGACGGAGAATTCCGTCTTGAACCGCTTCTGTTCATTCGAGGTGATGCCATATATCTCTCTCTCCAGTTGGATAGTGACATGCTCCGTATCAGCCACGCTCAAAGTCAAGGCTTGTGTCTCAGCATCGTGTATGTGAAGCTGAAATTGCAGTCGCTTGTCGGCGGTCATATTTGCCGCTCTGTATGCCTCGTCTTCAACTGCAGTTGTCTTTAGGGCAAGTTCTTTGGAAAAGTTGCTTCCGGGACCAGTTGCCTTGGTCCTGACTTCCTGCAATAGTTGTCGCTCGTGACGTTGGAATAATTCAACAATAAGCTGGCGTTTAGCAGGTGTCAGCTGATGGATTTCACGCTCCAATCGCTCAATTGCCTTCTGACAATCAGCATCTGACCAAGTCGTGGCCGCTTGTCAGGCTCTGGTAAGGCACACCTGAAATTGCGTACGTTTTGTTGTGGAAACCCTTTCAGCCCCATACACAAGGGCCTCCATTGCAGCAGGAATCTTATGATTCTTTTGTTCGTGTAACTAATGGTATTCTGTTGCCAACAGGTCATCCACTTTGGCCTTCACAGACTTTGACATTTTCTGTTCTTGAAAAATATCTTCATTCTGGTAAAATCGCTTCAGTGCATCGTCTAGTGCTGTGAGGGATAGATCAGAGTGATTTCGTTGCCTAACAAGGAGAGAGAATTCACATGATGCCCGCACTGCTCCTATTACCATTTCATCGGAGGCGTTTTCCGCCGTAATGTTCCCATCATCTTTGAAGCAGTCAAGAACTGGAGGGCAATTCACTGCCTGTGTTCTGATCATTCCAGGGATCTCTTTACCTTGCCAGGTGCCGCATTTCACAGAATCGAATGGTTTAGAGAAGTGCTGGAGGCCTGGATATCATGGCACCGATGTGAATCAATTGTCAAATTGATCCTTGACATTTCTAGCTTTCAGGTATTTGAGCAGCCAGTGTAATAAGTCGTTAACTAAACCCAGGAGCAGCTGATGCAATTGATCAGGCTACCAAAGCCGATAGACATGGCAGAGAGGGTATTGCCAGAACTGGTTGCGGATGGGGCGGACACCGAGAGTGTGCAGAGCTTCAATATTATTGTCCTCAAGCAGCTCTGAGTAAATATGCTAGTCTCTTCAGTTATCGAGTGGTCTAAAAGTTGAATGCCCCATTGGCACACCTTTAAGAATTTCACACATCAGACATGAGCCATATGAGACTTGAGCAATCATGACTTGTTCCGGATAATTCCTGACCGAGAGTTGTAACAGAGGGTAACATTGTTGCTGGAATCCTTCTGCACAATCCTATTTCAAGCCGGGGCCAGTGATGTCAAGATGCCTAGGTTGAGACAGCACAGTTCCAACCACGGAATGCCATGCTTCGTTAATGTTCTTGGCACCCTTTGGGGGACATGGGATCAACCCGACCAGAATCCAGGGGCGCGTTTTTGGTGTGCGGTGAATATGTTTCCGAATTTTGCCCAGTGTGAGATGCTGTGGCCAGGCACGCTAATCGCCCGAACATTTGGTCAAGTGAATTATGTCGGACGCACATATGACTCGCACAATTGTCGCTCTGGCAGGAAGTTGATCCTGTGTATCACACCACAAATTGCCCATGTTCATCTTGCTGTAGAGTCAACAACCCTCAGAGTCAGCGAGGTGCACAGGTTCCAAATCGAGTTGCGCCTGAAATCGGAGATGTGCCAAAATCAACAGGATACATTTGATAATATCCCTGTAGTATAACGTTACGAAGATATATGAGTCATCTTCAATCCAACCTTCATCGCCGAGTCCGAAATCAAGTTCAGAGAGGAGCTTTCAAAGAGCTTCTGCTGAATGGAATGATTCAATTGTGAAGTTTTCCAGACCATGCCAGAGATGTTGATCTAATCAGGTTTTCGTTTGCGGGCTACAGGACTGAGCCTGCAGAATGTTGTGTGCGGACCGTAATGGATGCCATGGATTCCATTGTTCTGAGTTCTTTCGATGCTTGTTGTACAATCCAGTTTCTTTGCCATACACTTTCCCCCCCACATTTTCCACTCCAACTACCTGCTTATGAACCTTCATCTTGGTTGGATCAGGGGTGTAATGACTGCATTTATAGGTGAAAATGAATGCGACATGGTCATTGCCCCATTCTGACAATGAACGTCAACTGAGCGTCAACAATTTTTGGTCTTGTATATTGGATAATCAAGGCATCACGCAAATGTATGAGCTCATACCTGTACTATTCACCGCGTTAGTACTCCTAAATAGAACACACAAAAGGAAGAATATTGATTCCAAAATAGCCAATGTCGCAGCCCATAAAGCGTTTAAAAATGGATTGTTGCATGTCAGTTGAGCGATGTTGATTAAATTCAGTTAACGAACAGCAATAGCAAGAGCATTATATGAATGTACAGCCGGACCCGCTGGAAAACCCGCTGACAACCCACCCAATCCGGACAGGTTGCAAGCAGTCCATCGAATCATACCCAAATTGACAGTTAGTATTTTTTAACTACCTGTACCACGTATTTGGGGAATGTTCGGATCCACCCCGGACCTGAACCCGAAACGGCGGTCTGGAACTGTTGCTAACACTAGACATTGGACAAAGTCCATTACAATCAGTTGGCTGATCCAAATCACCTTCTCAACGATGATTACAAACATTTATTTTATCGCAATCCTGTTAAATGTAATGTGATCTTCATGCAACAGCCTGCATTCAGAAAACATAAGTCGTATGCTCCAACAAAGGAAATCAATTATACTGAGGATTGTATCTACTCAGAGATGAAATCACGCGTCTTGTGGTGGAATGATCAGGTACGTTAGTTGAATTTCATGATAACGATGATGATGATGTTGACCACTTCAATAGTTATGGTGGCGGCTTGGGGTTACGACTGTCCCTCTATTCAGCAATTCAGACCAGACACATCTTCCCCAATATTCTGGTGACAAGGGGGAAGAGACAGTTTATGTGAATCTCAAAAACATCAGCTTCATGACTACATCAAACCCTTCGAATATTGGAAGCACCTTTCAAGCCGTTCATCCTGTTCCTCCAATCTATCACTTTTGAGGACATCGAGTAACAACTTCCATGCAGGAACAACAAATCTTAAATTGAGTAGGTTTGAGGAATGTCTTTGTGCTAATTTTGAGCCCTCTATCAGCAAAATGTAATTCAGTCCCTGGGAGCCACCAGGAGTGTCTCAGAGGATGAGCAGTGTAAACTTAGATGCATCAATTTCAGGAGAGTGTCAGACCATAGGAGGACATTCCAACCGGCCTTTGGAGTAACTGGAATTACTGATGTCTGGTATAGGAGTACCATGGGAGTGATGGTGATGAGTTTGAGATCACCTGGGAGTGCCGAAGACATGCCTGGGAGCACCTAGCAGTGCCGGCGTGAAGCCTGGGAGCACCAGCGACATGCCTGGAAGTACTTCAAATCACTGTAAAGCAGTCTGGGAAAACGACATCTTTGGAAACATTGCAGGTGCGCCTGGAAATCCTGGCTACTACTCATTGTTCAATGATTATTAAAACTCACATATTCAGTTTGTATTCTTATCTATGTATCTCTATAGCTACACATCTACACACAATATATCTGGACAGACTGCAGCCGGAGCTTGAAACCAATTCAAGATGCGCCTGAAATTGATGATTGAGTAAACTCAGAGATACACTCAGAGGCCATGATCGAGCCAGTTTAGAGATGCTCTTGGAGGCAGTAATCAAGCGTATTTAGAGATACACTTGAATGTCATCATCAAGCGAGTTTCGAGATACGCTTGGAGGCTGTAATCCAGTGTGTTTGGAGATTCACTACGGAGGCTGTGATGGAGCGAAATTGAACAAGTACTTGGAGGCGGTCGATGGACGGCACACCTGGTGCTGAGACTCTTTTCATCAGTTAGTTGACTTGCAAATGTGGGAATGTAACATGGTGACTTTATCTTAGAGCTCTCTGGGCGAGCTCGCTGAAGGCAGCCGATCATGTAGGGAGGCACACTGGGAGCTGAAGCTATATTCAGGGGTCAATTCGTAATCTTGAAAATGAAGGGAAGTCAAACACTTTTGGGTATACTGTACTGGGTGTATACTGTACTCAGTGTATGCTGTACTCGGTGTATGCTGTACTCGGTGTATGCTGTACTCGGTGTATGCTGTACTCGGTGTATGCTGTACTCGGTGGATGCTGTACTCGGTGTATACTTGTACTCGGTGTCAAATCACAATCATATAATACAGAGATAGAGATGGATGACTTCACTTTGTGTTCTGTAATGATAGTAGAAGTTGTGGACGAGAAAGAGAGAGATGGGGGATGAAAATGAAAATGATGTGGCAGATATATGCAAATATGAGAAATCAGGGGTACGACTTGCCTGATTCTGTTGGCACGATGTCCTATCAGGGGAATTACACCCCTGATTGGGACTCGTACCTGCCATTTCGGGGATGGTAAATTGACTCTCACACGAGATTCCCTCAAGTCCCAGTTTCCCATGATGATTTGCCCCATCTCCTCTCATCTATCTCCTTCTCGTCCTCAACTCTACCATCATCTAAGACCACTGAGTTAACTCATCCCTCTCTATCTCTGCATGCCATGATCAAGAGTTAACACCGAGTACAGCATACACCTAGTACAGTATACACCGAGTACTGCATACACGGAGTACTGCATACACTGAGTACTGCATACACCGAGTACTGCATACACCGAGTACTGCATACACCGAGTACTGCATACACCGAGTACTGCATACACCGAGTACTGCATACACCGAGTACTGTATACACTGAGAGCTGCATACACTGCATACTGCATCATCCCAAGATCGAGTGTCACCCGCCCCTAGCCAGTCTCTCAGCTTGCAGCGGACCCTGTTGTACTCAATTCTCTACATTCCCACAATTACGAGTTAACCAATGAATAGAGTCTCAGCTTCCATCGCACATGCCACCCAATCCACCGCCTCCAGATTCACTGCCTCCAGATGGACCGCCTTCAGATCAATCACCTCCAGATCAACCGCCTCCAAGTACTCCTCCAATCTTGATTGATCATGGCCTCCAAGTGCATCTCTGAGTTCACTTAATCTCGGCCTCCAAGTGCATCTCCAAATTCGCTCGATCTCAGCCTCCAAGTGCATCGCTGAGTTCACTCGATCTCGGTCTCCAAGTGCATCTCCAAAATCACTCGATACCCGGCTCCAAGTACATCTTCAAAGAGTGACCGCGGGTGCACTGTGGTACAGGGATAACGGAGGTGGACAGAGTGACAGGGAGTATATATTCGGCAGACCCTGGAGTAGATAGACATCATCTCATTTCCATCTCATCTTATCATACAATGAAAATACACACTCTATCTTTCCCAACTTCTGGTCTCACTCACTCTGTCCAAGATTTTGTGGATCCACACAAGTGCGTGGATCTTGCATGGATCCTCAATGCCGGATAGTATCCTATCTTCTCACCCGATTCCTACGCTCCTCCAACCAGAACTGCTCTTTCTCATCAATTCCGTTTTGATTTCGCGAGAGTGCAGCGGAGTGTTGATGGTGGGCTCTCTGCCTTCTAGCTCCATTGTTTCACCACAACGGCCTCCAAGTGGTGCATCTCTAAGTTCTCTCAATGGGCGTGTCCAGGTGCTCCTCCGATTATGCTCGACTACCATTTGCGGCTAGATTGACTGTATGTATATATATAGAAAGACTTCAATAATGCATGCCATATTATGATGTAGCGAATCTTGTGACTGCAACAAAGACGAAATGCCTTGTGGTAATGTAAGAACCACTGCTGTGAGAATTTGCACCAAGTCTCTCACAGAGCTGCGCAGCAGTCTCAGCTTCTCTCAAAGTCACCCGCAGATCTGCGCAGAGGTCTCAGGAGCTCCAAAATTTGACTATCATATCAGTCAAATCTCATAGCATCTTGAGAATGCTCTTGCAGAGTCTGAGAGCAATTTGCTTAGCTCCAGGGGGGTCTGGGAGCATCTAGAAGTGCTTAGAAGCACTGGTGAGGTCACCCGGAGTGTCTGGGAGGATTGCGTGTTGCTTCCGGACCGATTTACATTTTGCTGATGTGTGTTCCATTACCCCTAACATCATTGTTGTTGTTTTTGGTGGTTTTTGTTTGTTTGAAAAGACAGGACTTGCAACTTTGCTTTTGTTTCTTTATCTTACAGGAGAAGTGGGGAGGAAATGTGTATAGGATATGCCATGGCCACAAGCGGCCAAATGCAATATGATTTCAAACAAACAAACAAACAGGTCAGCTACTTTACGCACTTTCAATTACTTACTATAATGTATACACGCTGTCCATGTAGACATTCTATTTCCTCTCTCTCTGTCTCTAGTATTCAATCTTGTGCATCTCCTCCATAATTATCTGATGATGACTGAGAGGAGGTGGTAGTGGTAGCGCCCAGAATAATGGCGCGAGTGCAGAACGAGACGACAAGAACCTTTATAATAGTCTCTCTAAAGTTTTAGTCCTAAATGTGAAACAAGGCTAGTGAGGATATTCCAGACGAAGTCTGGTCATCCTCTTTGACAAAATTGTCTACGTAGTTATTTTTTCATGCTCCCAGACCTAATATGACGGATATACAGACTTGGAAAGATAGCCAGACGGTTATACCACTCTTCTGAGGTTCGCATGTCGCTTATAATATGACTGGGTTTAGACCATGGAGTTCGGAAGAACAAACGTGGGGCGAAGACATTGACAACAAGAAGCAACTACACAATTTCGTACCGCTCTGAAATCGGTTAATCAAGAAGCATTCTCGGGATTTTTGGGCGACTATCACTCGCTACAGTATCAAACAAATCATCGTTCAATTCTTTCCATTCCAAAGCAAGAACCGCAGTTAGAAACCTCCCGCAAATCGCGAAACGGTCTGATCCTGCACGCTGTCTCGCCTCATGGACTGGTATTGCCGGGATTCGGAGTAATGCGTACCGATAAGCTATAAAGCGTAGGAGCTAAGGTCACACTCTTAATCTTCAATACGGTAAAGTCCGGCGCGGTAGAACGAAACTTATCCCCATATTGCTAATGCCAGTGCGCCCTTCGTCCTATTTCTCCAAGCCCTTCAGCTAGCAACAACACCAATTCTCCAAGCCTAGACACTGCTCCATATTCAACCTCCACCTCAAAGTCCCCAATTAAGTCGGTCGATGATCTCGGGCATCACTCCATCGACCACAATCCTGCTGTCGAGTTGGTTCAATCTCTTGATCTCAAATTGGATCTGCACCATGTCGACATTCAGCGCAAGTCCGGATGGACTCTTCTGAATTCAAAGCCTTGGGGTAAGCCATTGCAGGTTTCAACCGTATGGGCGAGCCCTAACCCAGCACTGATTCTCCTTTTCGATCTTGTTCCTCCGCTAGCTCAAATAATATCTCCCCTCCACTTCGTCTTGTTTGTAATCACCACCAGAAAGCGGCTGCCTCCACCCTCCACCCCACCCTATTCCTAAGTGCGAGTGCATTCGGTCTTCTTTCGAAACGTGTGAGTGGTGCAGACATGAGCGCGGGTTTGGGGAGTCCGCCGTTGGCGCATGGCTACTCTATTCTGGGCCCAGGTAATGTTGTTTAGTAGGTCATGACCGCGGCAGATTTTCGGTAGCTCCTCCGTCGCGCTTTTTGTCGCATGCAGCGACTCACCCCTGGCGGATAAATTCGCCAGTTTTATAATAATGCTGATGTGTGTTCGATGCTCCGGCCGGTAGCCGAAGGCGTTGGGGCAGCATTGACGGTAGAAAGACAGTGTATTTGCTAAGGCATCGTGAAGTTTTGACCGACAACTCAATTATTGACTGTTTACAGGACAATTCAAATACGTACATAGCGGCGTGCACCAAACTAGGCTAGTGTAGCGCAGCCGTTCTCTTGTAGGTTACCCGCATTTATGCCGGCCAGCCCCGCGAGCGGATACAGTCCGTTATATTTTCTCCATCTGGTTGTCAGGGACGTTGCCACTCGCACCCTGACACGATGAATTCCATGAGCTAGCATGGGTAGACAAGGAGTAGGGTTTTAGCCAGGTAAGCGCCCGGTAGACGGAAATTTAAAAAGACCACCTTTCATGATCCTGTCCGCTGTGGTGGGTATTGGCAAGGTTCCAATCTGCTGAACGGTGCCGTTAACTGGCCGCGGCGATGTGTTCTCCACCCCACGACCAACTGGCGTGCACGTTCCACCACCTTAACCTGACGTTCCACGATCACCAATAATCCCGACAGTAGAGTATGTACCCATGCTCGCATAAAGACAGCCCCACAACAAGAGCCGATCTTAAGCTTTAATGGGAAGCATTTCCATTCCATCCAATATGGAGCTGTCTTATGCCAACGCATCGGTGCCTCATTCCGGAGTACACGTAAAAACGGAAACGGCGCGTAAAGAAAAAAAGGACTCAGAATCGCCACTTGCAGATAAACTAATCTACGTTCCCCGGCTGAAATAAAGATCCAAAAAGCTTCGTTTCTCCAGGCTCGCAATATATTACGAGATATAGCCATAATCGCCTCGTCTTCCGTTCCGCGTTTCAGGCATACCTCTTACTGTTACTGTCAAGGCAGACACGTTTCGAATCCTAAGGCAGTCATCACGGCAGACAGGATACAAAGCCGACCAACCATGGTCTTTCACGCAGAGAATACAAATGACCCAAAGGAGGTTAGGAATTGGAAGGTTCAGATCCTCGGTATGCATATGGTATAGCTATTTTTGAACCAAGCTGACAAATGGATCGCTGTCTGAAGCTTTGGGGGTGTCAATGTCTGCAGTAGCGATGGGGTGTATTCAATACAGCGCACTTATCCAGTAATTTATGCTAATATGGTAAAGATTTGACACCGCATTCATTGGAGGCACCCAAGCGCTGGAGACTTTTAAGGTATATTTCCTCAAGCTTACACATCGTTGGCGCTCCATGAACTGATATTTTCACCAAAAGCGAGATTTTGGACTGAATAATAGAAGTCAACACGAGCGAGACACTTTGTCGGGTGGGTGATAAGTCTTCCTACTGGCACTCTTTGCAACCAACTAACATATCTTCTTCAGGGAACATTGTATCAACATTTCAAATAGGATGTTTCGTTGGGTCTCTCCTAACATTCCCGCTCGTCGAACGGTTCGGACGCAGAAACGGGATAACTCAGGCATCGATAGTGTTCTGCGTGGGTGCGGCGATTATGGTACTTCAACTCTTGGTTACACCGAATACGCAACCAAGCTTGCAAGTCAGGGCTAATGTTGGGTGCAGACTGCATCTGCCGGGAGGTTGCCCATGATCTATGCCGGTCGGGCAATAACAGGCTTGGGAATTGGTAGCGCTTCTCTGATTGTCCGTAAGTTAGCGTATTTCCAACTCCCTTGCAACATGAAGGTTGACTGCCGGAAGCTGTTTATATTTCCGAGACTTCGCCACCCAGTATCCGTGGAAGACTCGTTGGAGTATTTGAAGTGCTGAGTCAAGGTGGTGGCATGCTGGTAGGCACACCTTCATCTCCCTTGTGCTGCGGGCAATTTGACAGCATCTAGGGGTTCTGGATCAATTACATCGTTGATAGAACAGTGAGCCCTGCCGGTTCAATGCAATGGTTGATCCCGGTCGCCCTTCAACTTGTACCGGGTGTGCTTCTTTTGATTGTATCTTTGTTTGCCTTAGAATCACCTCGTTGGCTTTGCAAGAAAGACAATTGGGAGCAAGCCCGGAAGAACTTGGTGATTTTGCGAAACCTTCCGGGAGACAGCGATTACATCTCCGAGGAACTCCGAGGAATCAGAGAGCAGATCGAATATGAAAGATCAAAGAGCGGCGGGAAAACCTTGATGTCGAAGTTCAAGGTGATGTCGTCCAAAGGTAATCGCAACCGTGTAGGTATCGGCCTAATATTGATGGCTTGTCAGAATCTGACGGGTGTCAACGTTTGTACTCGCTCTACAGCAGTAACACGCCTATACTAAAGCTTTGGTAGATCCTCACGTATTACTCGCCCCGGATATTCGAGACACTTGGCCTGACAGGAACTTCGACAAAGCTCTTTGCCACCGGCTGTTATGGGATTGCAAAAACCCTTGGGATGGTAATATTTGCACTCTGGTTGGTGGAGAGAATAGGACGACGAAAGAGTTTGATATACGGCGCATTTGTGGGTAGTATTCCAATGTGGTATATCGGTGGATATGTTATGAAGGCCGACCCTGCCAAAGCAGCAGCTCAAGGAGAATTCACGAGAAGTGGCTGGGGTTATCTTGCGATGGTTTGCGTGTACCTCTATGGAATGGTATATTCCCATCTGTGCGACGCGATATTACTGTCACTGACGGTTTTTGATTGATAGATCTATTGTATGTCGTGGCAAGGAACAACCTGGGTTTACTGTTCTGAGATTTTCCCAATTGGAATCCGAATGCTTTGGTGCGTGAGCGCGTTTACTCCCAAATCGAACAGACATTCTAACATCTACACAGCGTGGCGTTAACCACGGCTGACCAGTGGCTTTGGTCATTTATCGTATCCCGCACAACTCCGTAAGACCCACCCGTGTCCTAAGCGTCTTCAATCCTACTAACGTTGTTTATTCCCAGATATATGATCACTGACATTGGGTACGGGACGTATTTCCTCTTCGCAACATTTATGGTCCTCATGGGAGTATGGGCCTTTTTCTTCGTGCCCGAAACAAAAGGCCGTTCACTTGAGGATATGGATAGACTATTCGGAGTCCCTGAGAGGGCTGGAGAAGGGGCTGGGTCAGAGAAAGCAGCCGATGAACCGGCATCCGAGAGAATTGAGAGAATTTGAGGGCGGCCAAATTCAAATGTATTGAGTTAACGGTTCATGATGCCTCTGCGCAACGGCCGGGTGCTGTACATGTTTCGTTGCTTTCTGAAAGCGAAGGGGCAGGTCACCTCCTCAAGGCGTAGGGCCGCTGTGTAACGCGCCTGCATGCATGTACTCGCGGCTGGGGCTTGGAATGGCAATGCAGGCGCCACCACCAAGTGTAAGTATCTTCACGTGCAAATACAGTGTCGGCACATTAAGAGTGCACTCTGAGTTGTCACTTTCCAACCCCACCCGGTACAATCTGCGGACGAAAGCAAAAGATGTCATTGGAACTAAAAATCCCAGGCAGCAAAACAAAAAAACAAAACAAAGCCCAATGGAAAAATCCTGTTACTCCACCGTATTTAAGAACCCCCACCACCCCGCCATTTCTCAACCCCTCATCATCGACACATACACTCGCTGCGGGCTGTAGGCGGGTACTACCGCTCGAAAACATCATCTCTTACCGCCATCAACAATCCTAATCAACACATCCACCATGCCGCCAAAGTACCCTTACCCCTCCCACGGCCAATCTCACAACGAGCCCCAGACCATGTATGACTGGCCAGATGCCGTTGCCGTCGGTCCACCGCCCATTCCCCCTCCGGGAAACTACAGCAACTGGGAGATGTCAGACGAGTCCGACTCTGGTGCTCCATGGGAT
>Ga0307512_10002625_pt1 | contig 22257 bp, 20 predicted proteins | sample 14_EM_MG_FD_200267 | JGI IMG/M metagenome (GOLD analysis project Ga0307512, IMG submission 200267) | Populus trichocarpa ectomycorrhiza microbial communities from riparian zone in the Pacific Northwest, United States - 14_EM | ecosystem: Host-associated > Plants > Roots > Unclassified | place...
AGCCGTCGCAACGCCCGCAGGCGCAACCGAGCGCCCCACAACTACCGGATCCGCCGAAGCGGCAACAGCCCGCCCCACGACCACCAGCCCATCCGGGCCAGCAACAGCGCGCCGAAAGTCAGCCGGAGCAGCCGGGCCGGTCAGGGTGCGGCCGGCCGGGGGTGGAGGGATTGGGGGTGGGGTCGTGATGCCCGGCATCCACATGGTTAGTTCCTTCGGGCGGGCTGCCGCGCCTCGGCCCCGGGCGATGATCGTGACTTCGCGGCGGCGCAACCGGCCGTGGCCAGCGCCGAGGCCCTCCCACCTGCCGCGCGTGACCTGCAGGGTCACGTCGGCGCCGGCCCAGTTGCCGTAGGGCACCAGAACACAACCGCGTTGCCGGACCCGGGCGGCCAGCCGGCTGGCGAGCGTCGGGGCGACCGGCCCCGGGACCGCCACGACCACCAGGTCCATGCCATCAATGAGGGCGGCGACCACCGTCGGCCATTCGGGTCCGGGGTTGGGCACGAACGCGAGCCGGTCCAGTGCGATCCCGCTCTCCGCGGCGGCCAGAGCACCCAGCGCGGGCATGCCGACCACAGCGCACCAGGAGCCGGAACGCGAAGCCGCAGAGAGCAGCGCAAGCAGCAGAGACGTGCTCCCACCGGAACCAGCCGCAGGAGCGTCGATCACCCCATTCGCGAACGAGCGGTCAGCCCGTGTCTGCCCGGCAAGAGACCGCCCAGCCTGCGCCCCTCCGAACCGCGACTCCCCGGACCGCAACTCCTCAGCCCGCAACTCCCCAGAACCGGACTGCCCAGACCACAACTCCCCAGACCGCAACTCTTCAGCCCGCGACTCCCCGGAGTTGGACTGCCCAGAACCGGACTCCCCAGCCCGCGACCCCTCAGCCCGCGACTCTCCGGAGTTGGACTGCCCAGTCCGGGATTGCCAAGACCGCGGCTGGCCGGACCGCGGCTGGCCTGGCAATGGCGGGCCCGTCGTGATGGCTACGGTGCTTCCTCGGCGCAGTCCGCGGCTAGGCAGGAGGCCACTCAGCTCGGGAATCACCGGCAGCACCCGGTGACCGCCGAACTCGTCGGGGTCGCTGGCCGGCCGCACCAGTTGCGCCAGGGCGGCGGCCCCGTTGATCATCCGCCCCGCCATGGTGCCTCGCTCCGCTTCATCGCCCGAGTTCCGCCCGGGCCGGGCTCGCGCCCGTTCAGGCCGCCGCCCGAGCCGGGACAACGCCTGAACAACCTGGTCCGCGCTTCGCGCGAACATGAATTGCGTGCCTCCCGGGTCGCTGTGCCTGACCGAGCCGACGAGCGAGCGGGCTATTGCGAACCCCGCCCGAGACACTGATCCGACCCGAACCCTGCGCCTGCGCCTGCGCGCGAGCATCTCGACATCGAAAACGATCAGCGAACCCGGCATCCGGGGAGCCGATCGGCGCCGGGACTGCTCTGCTGCCGGCGAGGGTTGCCCGGCCGCCGGACAGCGACTAACGCGAGCGTTCGAAGCAAACGACGGCACCGGGCGCAGAAGACGGCTCAGCCGGGCCCGCCCATCATCGAGCGGGCCCGCCGAACTGGTGGCCGCCCCGGTCAGGCGGCTCTGGCTCGTTCGGGAGGGGGGAAGGCCGCCTGGTCCAGGGGTGGTTGGTAGGACAAGCCCAAAGTGGACTCGACCACCGCGACGAACTGCTCGGCGGCGCGCAGGAGGTCGTCGGCCTCGCGGGGGCTGACCACGCGGGGAATGCCGGCCTCGGCTGCGGCACGTTTGCCGGCACCGAGCGCGAAGTAACTGGCCCACTCGTTGAAGTCGGGGGCGACCAGGACCAACAGCGACCAGACGCTGGTGACGCGACTGCGCCGGGTGGGTGCGGCGGGGCGGGCCCGGGCGGCGAGCACCGCGGCTGCCGCGCGCAGGGCGGCCAGGTGCGCAGTGGCGTAGCGCAGGCCGTCCGGGCGGGTCTGCGCCGCCTCGGCTAGGCCCTGGCGGGCGATGGTCAGCAGCTGAGCGGGGGTCCGGTGCGGCAGCATGTGCGCCGGGATGGTGGGCGCCTCCGGCCCCGCCGTGGGCGCGTGCGCCAGCCCGGGTGCTTGCTGGGGCGCCGAACCGGTCCCTTGGCGGGGAGCCTGCATGAGGCCCGACGCCGTGTTGCTCACCATGGTTTCTCCTCGCGTGTGTCGCATCCGACGAGCCGGTCGAATCGATCCGCTGCGGAGGAAGGCACAGCGGCTGGCGCCGGCCGGGTGCGGATGCTTCCCCACACCACACCCGGCCGGACTTTTGGCCGGCGGGTCCGCCGCCCGCCGCCCGGGGGTCGTGGGCGGCGAACGACGGTCCTGCCTGGTGAGGACCCGGACCCGCGAATGCCCGGACCTCGCTTGCGGCGCTTCGCGGGCGCCGCACCCCGGGAGCTGAGCCGCGAAACACCTCTCCCGGTCGGTTAGGACGATCGTTCGAACTTTTCGAACACTCGTTCTAACTACTGGAGAGAGTAACACCCACCTACGACAAAAACGCAACACCGCTGGACGGCGCCCGCCGAGGCGTTTTTCAGCACCTGTAAACGCCCGCCACCGACCGGACGAAACGGACTCTGAGCAGCGAAAAGACCCACCCGAAGCAACACCCCGAAGCGCCAGAAGATCCACACCAGCCACCACCCCACCCGAACGCCGGACAACCCCGCCCGGCCCACAGGTCGGTCAACTTGCCCGTAGACGATCAGCCCCCGGTTCGACGGATGGCCAGACGAGCACAGCCGCCTCCTCGGCGGCATCTCGCTCGACGCCCAACCAGCGGCGGCCAGGCAGCGCAAGAACTGACGAATTTCGATCAAGGCTCACGGACGAACAACAAGCCGGTCCGGGACACGCCGACCAGGACTGCATGCGGCCCCGCCACCCGCGAAGACCAGCGCAGGCTCAAGCACCAACCCGACAGAACCGCGGCATCACGGCATCTCACGCAGTCCCGACTACAGATCAAAAACCCAACAAAACGAATAAATCGATACTATTCTGCGGCAGCCCCCAAGCGAGTTCCGAAGGGCTACATCCGTAACGGGTTCGGGGAGGTTCCATCAGTTGAGACTGGGCACGATAAGCGGCAAATGAGCACCGAAGATGGCGAGGCACGGGTGCCTGCGATCCCATGGCGGAGCGATCAAGAAACAAGGCTACTCTCCGCAGCTGGGCCTAGCGGTCGCTGGCGTCCGGACATGCCGATGACAATGCGTCGGCGGCTTTACTCGCTGTGGATGCCCCAACCGATGAGGATCATGGCGAAATAGCAGACAAACCCAAGGCCGGTGACGATTGGCCAAATCGCGGTCCCCGCGTAGACGCCCGCAGCCCTACGTTCACGACCACGTCGTTGATGCAGCCGGCCGACGAGTAGGGATGCGGTGACACCGAGGAGCGCGACAACGATGGGGTACTGATCCTCGATGCGATCGGGCAAACGCAAACCGCACCGGTGCATCAACGTCGCAGCCATCGACACAAGGACATACGTTGCTGCGGACTCCAGCAATCCCAAAAGAAGACACCACCGGCGACGCGCTGACGGATCGGGCACGGGCCAGTTCACCAGTCCTCCAGAGGAAGCCGGTTGATCGTCCCATGGCAGAACTTCGTCCGCGCCCGACTACGCGAAACGCTGGCAGCGCACGCGTCCGCTGCGCCATCCGCCTTCACCGGGGCACCATCGCCAAGCCGCGCCTACTGGCTGCGCTGGACGAGGAACTAACTCAATTGCCGATGAGCGGACGCCCCGGGACCTGCAGGTGCGAAGATCGGCGACTGTGACAAGCCGGACGGTGACTAGGCACGCGCGCCCGGCCGACCAGATGTCATCGGGCCTTGACCCGCCTACGTTGTCGCCGCCAGGCGCCGACTGCCTCGTATGCAAGGGGTGTGAACCCTACGGAGAGCCCGAACGCTGCACCGGCAACAGCAATGGACATGTTTCCCCAGCGCTGCGCTGATCGGCGCTGGACTATAACGCCGGCAGGTTCGCCGGATCCGGCGACACTCCAATAATGATGATCTTCGGCAGAATAGTCGGGTGTGCCGTAAAAGTCCGAGACCTCGGTGTCAGCTTCGATGATTAGCTCTCTGCAGGGTGTCACCGGCGCGGAGACGTATCCTGCGTGTCCGGGGGCGTATCCCGCCTTGTCGACCTGCCATTGTTCCCCTTCAATCATCGGTAGGGACAATGCTGTGTGAAAAAGGTCAATCGACTTAGCGAAACGCGCCGCTCCGGTAATCGAAAAGCTTCCTGCTTTAAGTAGTGAGAAGACTGCGTTAAACGACTCAGGATTGGTTGCACAGTTGGGCGGTTTGGTTGGCGAAGTGGCAGCCAAACTGCTGGGAAGGACCCCCTCGAAGACCTGACAGCCCAGCGGAGGGCCAAGAAAGGCCGTCTCGTTACAAAATGGCTTGCCGATCCTCATCCCGGTGGAGAAAGTGGGGTCATCAACTTGTGCTGTCCCGCTCAGGATGATGAGGAATGGTTCGCCCGCCAGGCCGGCGGGGAAGAAGAATCTGTACGTGACTGTATTCGAGCCCGCATCATATCGCTCGTATGCCAGAATCATGATCCGCGAGTTCAGCACCCGCCCTTGCTGTTCAAGCCCGACATTCACCACCACCGCTCCGTCGTCATCGGGGATAGTGTGGACATCGGTGAATGCCTTGGTGCCCACCAAGGTCATCATGCCGGCGACCGCCGCGATAGCTAGAACGTAAGCCCAGAGTCTCACCGCCCTCCACGCCGACGTCGGCCGTTCGGTGGGTGTTAAGGCCTCGACCGCGACAGCCAATGCGTCCACCCGTCGACCCAGCCGTCCCATCTCGGACCGACTCTCCTGCGACGTCCGAGCAAATTCATCTCGAAAGTCCTGGAGTAGGCGCCCGAAATCCTCACGATGACCGCGGCGGCGGAAGCAGAAAGCCATAGGCATCACGGTACGACGCACCCCAAAGTACGATCTGGCGCCGGCCAGAGCCTAACCCAGCGGCCCCTGCTCCCAGCGTTGCTGCGAGCGGCCAAGCAGGAGCGCAAAGACGCCGAGGAGCGGATCAAGCTCCTCAAGGAACGCCGCAGCGGTGTCAGCTCTCCCCTGCCGTCGAACGTTCTGCTTCCGGGATGCTCGACCCGCTGGCGACAGTCGCGCCGATCGCATCTGCCGCACCAAAGGACATCCGCACATGCCGCGAGTCGCTCACTCAGGCCGTTCGCGCATTGATCATGCTATGCAGGACTGGCGCCCGGGTGACCTCGCGAGGCGCGTCCGCTTTGTCGAGACTGGCCTGTTGACCCGTCGTTACCGGTCAGGACCTACGATTCCCGTGTGTTGATCACGCGTCTGCGGTTTCGGCTGCTGATGCTCGCCGCTGCAGCCGGCTTTCTGGCGGTCGCGCTCACGATCCGCGGCGCGGCAGCTGGCACTCTGAACAGCGTGGGCCAGCTGGAGCAGTACTCCGGGACTGCCCTCTACGCCTCGATGGTGTATGTCGGGGTGTTGTTCCTCTGGCCGCGCCGGTCGCCGTGGGCCGCTGGCCTGATTGCATGGGCATGGTGCTGGGCGATGGAGTGTTTCCAGCTGAGCGGCATTCCGGCCGACCTGTCCTCCCGGAGCCTGGTGGCTCGTTTGGTGCTCGGCGTGCAATTCGACCCCGTTGATCTTCTCTGGTATCTGCCGGGCATTGTTCCGCTCGTCGTGGTGCACGAGTTCTTCAGCCGATCGAGGCGCACGAGGAAAGAACATTCCGAACCCTCCTGACGCCTCAAGATCCATTTCACTATGCCGCGATCCGGCTCTGGCCCGGACGCAGCGCAAGCGACGCGCTGTAGTCAAGGCCGGTCCCTCCTCCGGGACCAGAGCACGATCCCGGGCCGCAGCCGATCACAAGCAGGACCCCTGAGCGGGCTGCAGCGCCGCGCGAGGTCAGCCGCCGACGTGGATGCCTGGGCGCTTGGCGGGGTCTGGCTCGCTTGCTCGGATGATCTCGCGGACCACCGGCGCCGTGTCGCCGCGGCCGAGCAGCAGATACCGGAACAAGTGGACCAGCGGGCTGCCCTCCGCCCACTCGAAGTAGCACCGGGGGCGCACCCCCGTCGCGTCCCGGAGCGCCAGCAGGATGGCCGCGATCGCGTTTGGGGCCGCCGGGCTCTGCACCCGCAGGATCCGGTAGCCGCCCACGTCCACGCCGTGTACCTCGAGCACGTCGCTGAACTCCGACGGGTCTACGACGTCCACCTCGAGGAACAGCACGTCGGCGCGGCCCGGTACCGGGTTCATGCCGCGTTGTTCGCGTTCCTTCGCGCGGTACTCGTCCGCGTCGCCCGCCTGGCGACGGTTGGCGACCAGGTTCAGTTCACCGTCGTACGCGATCGAGTCGGTGATGAATTTGCGGGCCGTCGGGTCGAACTCGATGCGCTCGGCACGCAACTCCGTAGTGCGGCTGACCCGGGAGATCAGCGACACCACGATGATCCCGGCGACGAAGACCGCCGAGATCGCGATGCCGTCCGGTTTCTCGATGATGTTGTCGCCCAGCGCGTAGAGCAGGATCAGCGTCAGCACCGTGAAGCCGGCCGTGGCCCGCTTCTGCCCGCGGCGGGCGGCCGAGATGGTCACCGCGACCGCCCCGGAGACCATCATCGCCAGGATGCCGGTTGCGTACGCGCCGGCCTGGGCGTTCACGTCGGCGTGGAAGACCAGCGTGATGCCGATGCTGATCGCCGTGTAGACGAGCACCACCGGGCGCACCGCGCGGCCCCACTCGGGCGCCATGCCGTATCCGGGCAGGTAGCGGGGCACGATGTTGATCAGGCCGGCCATCGCGGAGGCGCCGGCGAACCACAGGATCAGGATGCTGCTGAGGTCGTAGACGGTGCCGAAGACCTCGCCCAGCTTCTCGTGCGCGAGATACGCCAGCGCGCGCCCGTTCGCCGCCCCGCCCTCTTTGAACTCGTCGGCCGGGATCAGCACGGTCGTGACGAAGCTGGTGGCGAGCAGGTAGACGCTCATGATCAGTGCGGCGGCGGTGAGCAGCTTGCGGGTGTTGCGGATCCGCGACTTCAGCCGGGCGGCCGGATCGGCGCCGTCCGCGGCGATCAGCGGCATCATGCTGACCCCGGTCTCGAAGCCGGACAGGCCGAGCACCAGCGCCGGGAACGCCAGGATCGCCGGGCCGATGAGGCCGCCGAACCCGCTGCGCCCGGTGCTGAGCGCGTCGGTCCAGGCGGAGAACGCGCCGGCTGTGGTGAAGACGTCGACCAGGCCGACGACGGTGATCACCGCGTTCAGCCCGAGGAAGACCGCGACCAGCGGGATCGCGACGCTGACCGCCTCGCTGAAGCCGAGCAGGAAGACAAAACACAAGATCAAGAGCAGGACGATCGTGATCGGTACGGCGTGCCCGTGCATAAAATCGGGAAGATACGGATTTTCCGACATGTGGACCGTGGCGTCCGCCGCCGACAGCGTGATCGTGATGATCCACGAGGTGCAGACGAACCCGAGCAGCACCAGCACGAACAGCTTGCCCCGCCAGAACGGCAGCAGGTGCTCGAGCATCGCCACCGAGCCCTGCCCGTGCGGGCTCTCCTGCGCCACCCGCCGGTACATCGGCAGCATGCCGAGCAGCGTCAGCGCCACGATCAGCAAGGTGGCCAGCGGGGAGAGCGCACCGGCCGCCAGCGCCGCGATCGCGGGCAGGTAGGACAGAGTGGAGAAGTAGTCCACGCCGGTCAGGCACATGACCTTCCACCAGGCCTGTGGGTGGCCCTGGTCCTCGCCGGCCTCGGGACCGACGGGGTGGACCCGGTTGGCCAGCAGCCATCTGGTGACCGCATGGGTGGCCGGCGCGGGCCGATTCGGCCGCTCCACGGAAGCCGGCATGCTGATGTCGGTGCTCATCTTCTCTTTCCCGTTAGACCCACGCGACAATGTCGATCGCCCGGTGTCAGGATGCACCCTAGGTGCGACAGTTCGCTCGACCGGTCGCTGATGCGCAGCACACAACCTTTGAGGGGTCCCCCATGCCACGGACCATCGTCGTCACCGGTGCGAGTTCCGGTGTCGGGCTAGCGGCCGCGAAGCGTTTCGCCGAGCAGGGCGACCAGGTTGTCGTCGTGGGCCGCGATCCGGGCCGGCTCGGCGCCGCGATGGCCGAGATCCGCGCCGCCGCCACCGGGCCCGAGCCGGCCGAGTTCCAGGCCGACTTCGAGGTGCTCGACGACGTCCGCCGGCTGGCCGAGGGGCTGCTCGCCTATCCGTCGATCGACGTGCTGGCCAACAACGCGGGCGGGATGGTCCCGAAGTACCGCCGGACCGTCGACGGCTTCGAGGCGACCATCCAGAGCAACCACCTGGCGCCGTTCCTGCTGACCAACCTGGTAAAGGACCGGCTGAGCGGCGGCCGGGTGGTCAACACCGCGTCCGACGCGCACCGGCGTAACAACCTCGATCCCGGCGACCTGGTCGGCGCCGCCGACCGGTACAGCTCCTGGCGGACGTACGGGGCGGGCAAGGCGAGCAACATCCTGTTCGCCGCGGAGGCCGCCCGGCGCTGGCCGGACATCTTCTCGGTCTCGTTCCACCCCGGCGTGGTGCGCAGCAACTTCGGCAGCGGCGCGGCGACCAAGTTCTTCTACAAGTACGCGCCGTTCCTGGTCACCCCGGAGAAGGCCGGCGACCTGCTGGTCTGGCTGGCCACCACGCCCGCGGCCGAGCTGACCGACGGCGGCTACTACGTGGGGCACAAGCTGACCGAGCCCGACCGCAAGGCCGGCGACCCGGCGATGGCCGAGCGTCTCTGGGAGGCAAGCGCCAAGGCCGTCGGCTTGTAGGACGGATCAGAGCGGCAGGAGCCGCGGCAGGTCAGCCTGCAGGTGCTCGGGAAACAGGCCGAGACGCCGGAAGTCAGCGGCGCCGGCCCAGAGCAACTCGAAGCTGTTCTCCGGGCCCTGGTCGGCCAGTTCGGGTCCCGAAAGCTCGGGGTCGCCCTCGACGTCGGCCATGACGAAGTACCGCGCCTCCCGCCCGTTGTGCTCTCCGGCCAGGAGTTGGCGATCGACCCGGGCGCGCAGCGTGCTCTCCTCCCACAGCTCCCGGATCGCCGCGGCCTCGAAGGTCTCGCCCGGCTCGACGCTGCCGCCCGGCAGGACGGCATAGTCGTTGCCGCGCACATGTCGCTTGATGATGAGCACCTGTCGTCCGCGCTGGACGATCGCCACTGCCCTCGGTCCGATCACGGCGCGAAGCCTAACTACTCATGCTTGCGTACGATCGTTTGCTCTCCGGTCAGGACGATCGCGCCGTCGTCGGTCCACTGGCCACACGCGCCGCCGCCGGCGCTGACGTCGAGGGACAGCGGCGTGCCGTCCATCCGCAGCGCGGGGTGGTAGTACTCGGCGACCTGGCGGGCGTCGCCCTGGATGTAGTGCCCGATCAGCGCCCGCCGGAACCGGTCCGGGCTGGCGTTCGGCAGGCTGCCGTGCACCAGCGAGCCGGTGAAGAACAGCACGTCGCCCGCGTCCATCACGACCGGTTCGATCCGCTCGCCGGCCGGGACCGGCACGGTCACGTCGGTGAAGCTGACCGTGGTGTCGGCCTTGGCGGTGCACAGGATCGGCCAGCGATGACTGCCCGGCACGACCTGCAGGCAGCCGTTCGCCTCGTCCGCCGGGTCGAGCGCCAGCCAGGCGGCCAGGCAGGTGCCCGGCTCGGCGCGCAGATAGAAGTTGTCCTGATGCAGCGCCTGGCCGCGCGATCCGGGCGGTTTGAAATACAACATCGTCTGCACCGCGTACGGATCCGCGCCCAGCAGCGCGAGCATCAGCTCACGCAGCCGGGCGTCGAGCAGCCAGCCCAGCGAGGCGTCGTCCCAGCGGTGCATCTGGGCCATCCGCGGATACCGGCGCAGTGGGTCGCGGTCGGCGGGCCGCAACCCGACAAGATCATGCTCGTACGAGCCGCGCCGGCGCAGGGTCATGAAGTGCTCCCGGAGCCGCTCCACCTCGCCGGCGCCGAACACGGCACGGGCCACCGCGTACCCGTCGCGGTCAAAGTCGTCCTTGAACGAATCGCTCATGCCTGAAATCATCTCCGCAGCTATTCCCTCGCTACTAGGGATTCGACACGCACGGAGTTGCACTTTTGGCTCAGCTGACGATGAACTCGCCGCCCACCTTCTGGGCCTGCGAGCCGAGTTGGTCCTGGCACTCGCGGCCACTGCCGGACCACTTGCTCTGGTACGTGGTCGACGGCATCGGCCGCCTGAGCCTGCACGGGCACGACCGTGACCTGGCCCCCGGCACCGCCGTGGTCTTCGCGCCCGGCGACGCCCCGGTCGCCGAGCACGACCCGCACCGCCGGTTGCTCGTCTTCGGCCTGCACTTCGACACCGGCGACCCCGACGCGGTGTTGCCCGGGCACTGCGTAGCGATTCGGGATCAGGTCCTGGTCGGTGCCCTGGCCCGGCGCTGCGACACGAGCTGCCGACGGGGCGACCCGCTCGGCGTACGCCAAGCTCTGCTCTGTCTTGATCAGATCTTGACCGTGATCCGTGAGGACGCGACCACTCCGGCGCCGGGCCCCGCCGACGCCGCGCTGGACGAGATCACCCGCTCGATCCGGCAGGACCCGAGCCGGCGCTGGAGCGTCGCGGAGCTGGCCGACCGGGCGGCACTGTCGCGGGCCCAGTTCACCCGGCGGTTCGTGGCCCGCACAGGCCTCTCCCCCGCCCGGTATCTCATCGACGCCCGGATCGACCGGGCCCGCCAGCTGCTGACCGAGACGAACATGTCGGTGACCCAGGTCGCCACCATGCTCGGCTACGCCGACCTCGCGTATTTCAGCCGCCAGTACAAGCGCCACACCGGACGCTCGCCGGGGCGCGCCCGACATCGGGCGTGAGACGCTGGGGCGGTGACTGGATCTCGTGCAGGGGATGCTTCGACGCTGGCTCGTGGGGCGCTGGACTGGATGCTCGGGTCGGCCCGCTCGACCGAGGCCGGGCTGGGCTGGGCCGACACGCGGGTGGCCGACGAGCTGGACCCCACCCTCTACAGCGGCGCCGCCGGCATCGTGCTGGCGCTGTTGGAGGGCCATCGGCACTTCGGCGACGCCCGGTACGGCGACGCCGCTCTGCGTGGCGCGCGGACGATCGCGGCCGCCGTCGACGAGGTCGAGCACTGCTCGCTCTACTTCGGACTCACCGGGATGGCCTTCGCCCTGCGTACGGTCGAGCGCCTGCTGGACGATCCGGCCGCCGGGGCCGCGGCGGACCGGGCGCTGGAGCGGGTGCGCGGGCGCTTCGACGGGGAGCGCTGGGGTGACCAGTTCGAGCTGCTCGGCGGGAACGCGGGCATCGCGCTGGGCGCCCTGAGCGCCGGCGACGTCGAGCTCGCGGTGACGGCGGTGACGCCGTATCTGCGCACCGCGGAACGCACGCCCGGCGGCGTGCACTGGGAGGTCCGGTCCGGGCTGCCGGCCCGGTTCCACCACATCTCGCACGGCACGCTGGGCGTCGTCTACGCGCTCGCCGCCGTCGGGCGGGCGGCGGGCCGGTCCGAGCTGACCGAGCTGGCGTTGGCCGGCGCCGCCGACGTGGTGGCCCGCGACGAGGCCGGCCCGGACGGTTTCCTGGTGCCGCATTCCGATCCGCAGCACCGGCCGGAGCTCATCGAACGCTACAGCTACGGGTGGTGTCACGGGCCGGCCGGCGACGCCCAGGCCTTCCGGCTCCTCGCGGCGGTGACCGGGGATCCCGGCTGGCCGGCGCTGGTGGACCGGTGCTGGCACACCGTCGTCGCGTCGGGCGTCCCGCAACGGTTGCGGCCGGGCTTCTGGGACAACAACGGCCGGTGCTGCGGTACGGCCGGAGTCCTCGCCCTGGCCGGCGACCGGCACGCCGAGCGGGACAAGGACCTGGCGTTCGCGGACGTCCTCGTCGACGACCTGGCGGCCCGCGCGACAGTGGACGCGGACGGGGTTCGCTGGTCGAACTTCGAGCACCGGGTCACGCCGAGCACGCTCGAGCCGCGCAACGGCTGGGCGATGGGCAACGCCGGTATCGTCCGCGAGCTGCTCCGGTACGCCCGGATCAGCGCGGATGAAGACCCCGCGTACGCGGTGGCCTGGCCCGATCATCCGCCGCTCGCAGCTGCGGTCTGACCGTGGATCCGACCACCCAAGCCAACCGGACGGCGTGGGAGTCCGCGTCGCAGAAGCACGTCCGGCAATACCAGGAGCTGCTGGCCCAGGCGGCGGCCGGGTCGTCGCTGATCGGGACCGAACGCGATCTGCTGCGCGACGTGTTGCGCCGTTCGCCGCAGGTCGTGCATCTGCAGAGCGGCCACGGCCTGGACGACGTCGCGCTCGTCCAGGCCGGGGCGAGGTCCGTCGTCGGGGTCGACTACAGCGAGGTGGCCGTGCGCGCGGCCCGGCGACGCGCGACCGAGCTCGGCGCCGCCTGCCGGTATGTCGTCGCGGCGCTGCCGGGCGCCCCGCTGGCGGCGGCGAGCGCCGATCTCGTGTACACCGGCAAGGGCGCCCTGATCTGGATGCCCGACCTGACAGCCTGGGCCCGCGACGTCGCCCGTCTGCTTCGACCGGCAGGACATCTTTTCGTGTACGAGGCACATCCGGCCGTTCCATTGTGGAGCTGGGACGAGGACGAGCCGCGGATCCGGGCGGACCGCAGCTACTTCGGCCGAAGCCACGTCAACGACACCTTTCCGGCCAACGGCGCGGTGGAGTGGCAGTGGAACCTCGGCCAGATCGTCACCACGGTGGTCGCGGCGGGCCTGGAGGTCCTGCACCTGGGCGAGTATCCCGAGCCGTTCTGGCGCGCGGGCGGCGTCTCGGCGGCGGCCTGGCGCGGCCGACTACCGAACTCGTTCGCCCTACTGGCCCGCCGCCGCAAACTATGTTCGTAGTGTTGAAGACTACTATGGTAGTGTCCGGTCATGGTCAACCGGCGCGAACACCTGCTTGACGCCGCGATCACCGTGCTCGGCGAGCGCGGGTTCCACGGGCTCACCCATCGCGCCGTCGACACCGCGGCGGCCCTGCCGGCCGGTTCCACCTCCAACCACTTCCGCACCCGCGAAGCGTTGCTCGACGCGGTGGTGGAGCGGTTCGCCGCCCGCGAGCGCGCCAACTGGGAGGAGATCGCGCTGACGATGTATCCGACCACCCCGGCGGAGCTGGCCAAGGCGCTCACCGCCTTCGCGCACCAGGCGACCGACCCGCATCGGACGCTCACCCTGGCCCGGTACGCGATCCTCGTCGAGGCCGCCATCCAGCCGTCGTTGCGGGCGCAGCTGATGACCACCGGGGCCCGGGTCAACGCCTGGGCCACCAACTGGGTGCGAATCGCCGGTTCCACCGACCCGGAGCGCGACGCGCCGATCATCATGAACCACTGGACCGGCGTCGTCCTGCACCAACTGGCCATCCCGGATCCGGCCTTCGACCCGTACGCGCAGATCTCGTCGCTCGTGACGGCACTGATCGCCCGCCTTTAGAGGAGGCAGCGCATGACCCCGACTTCGACCGCCGTGGACCGTGACGAGGTCTGGCGGGCAATCGACGCCCAGCGGCTGAGCCTGGCCGACTTGCTCGACGACTTGTCCGACGACGAGTGGCTGCGGCCGTCGCTGTGCCAGGGCTGGACCGTGCGGGACGTCACCGCGCACCTGACCCAGCAGCAGGTCGGCTTCGGTCGCGCGCTCGCCATGATGATCAGCGCCCGCGGCAACGTCAACCGCGGTGTCCACGACGGCGCCTGCCGGCTCGCCGCCTCGACGCCGACCACCCGGATGATCGCCGAGATCCGGGGCATGGTCGGCTCGCGGCGGCACAACGCCGGGGTGACGTATCGCGAGACCCTGATCGACATCCTCGTACACGGGCAGGACATCGCCCTCCCCCTCGGCCGCCGCCACGACCCGCCGCCGGCGGCAGCGGCCATCGCCACCGACCGGCTGCTGTCGATGCGCTGGCCCCCGCCGCTGCCCGCGACACGCAAGGTGGCCGGATTCCGGCTGGTCGCCACGGACACACCCTGGTCGGCCGGCACGGGCCCGGAGGTCCATGCCCCGATGGCCGCGATCCTGCTGGTCTGCGCCGGTCGCGTGGCTGCCCTGCCGCAGCTGACCGGCCCGGGCGCGGCCGGCCTCACGGCCCGGTTCCCGGCATGACCGCCTGCACCGAGCGGCACCCGGCCGCGCCGAACAACGACATGGCTCAGTCATGAGCGTCTACCTGGAAACGGACCGGCTCGTGCTGCGCCAGTTCACTGTCGACGACGTCGACGCCATCGTCGAGTTGGACAGCGACCCCGAGGTGATGCGATACCTCACGGGCGGCCGGGCGACCCCGCGCGCCGAGGTCCGCGACGTGCAGATCCCGTTCTGGATGGCGTACTACGAGCAGGACACCGGCCACGGTTTCTGGGTCGCCGTCGAGAAGGCGACCGGGCAGTTCCTCGGCTGGTTCCACTTCCGGCCCCACCCCGGCGAGGACGCACCCGTCGAGGCCGGGGTCGAGCTGGGCTACCGGCTGCGCCGTTCGGCGTGGGGCAAGGGCTACGCGACGGAGGGCTCCCGGGCGCTGATCGACAAGGGCTTCACGGAGCTGGGCGTCGAGCGCGTCTACGCGGAGACGATGGTCATCAACACGGCTTCCCACCGGGTCATGGCGAAGGCGGGCCTGCGATACATCCGCACATTCCACCAGGACTGGCCGGAAAAGATCCCCGGCGACGAACACGGCGACGTCGAGTACGCCCTGACCCGCGCCGAGTGGGCCGCCACCCGAGCCTAGATCAGCAGCCGAGCGACAAGCGGTATTCGTGCCTCGCACGCGCCAGTCAGCAAGCCAGCGGGGTAGCCGGTTAGTGACAACCGGCATACTGACCGTATGGCCAGTCTCCTCTTCCTGGTGTTACCTGACCTCTTGGAAACTGACGACTTGGACCGCCGGCTCCGCGAGCGGTTCGACGAGATTCGCGTCTGCGAGCGGCGCGAGAACGCCATCCCCGAGCTGATGGAACTGGGCCCCCGCGTCGACGCCGTCATCGTCGGCGTACGTGAGCGGATCACGGGTGATGTTCTGAGCGCCGTACCGAATCTGCAGGTCGTCGGCTCTGTCGGCGCCGGCACCGACCATCTTGATCTCGTGGCCCTCCAGAAGGCCGGCGTCGCCGTCGTCACAACGCCCGGAGCGAACGCGACTTCCGTGGCCGAACACGCCCTCTTCATGATCCTCGGTCTCAGCAAGCGCGGTCTGCGCGCTCACGCTGCGGTCCTCGCCGGGGCCGACCGCTCCGGCATCCCGCAGCTGCCGCTCGAGCTCAGCGGCAGCAGCGTGGGCGTCCTCGGGGCAGGGCCGACCACCCGCGCCCTGGTCGGCCTGCTGCGCCCGTTCGACGTCGACCTTCGGGTGTGGACCCGCAGCCCGCAGAAGCATCCGGATCTGCCGGTCGGCCAGCCGCCTGGACGACCGCGGATACATCGAACTTCCGCTGTCGAACGAGCCCGGCGCCACGCTGCTGCGGCACTTCGACGAACTCTGGCAGGCGAGCAGCTCACTGACCAGCGACGCTCCCCCGGTCGAGGATTAGCGTGACCACCAGCATCTGGAGTTTCGCCAAGCGAGCGGAGCCGACGCGCAGCGGCCTGGTAACCGCGCGGCATCCGCTGGCCGCGGCGGCCGGCCGCGAGCTGTTGCGGGCCGGGGGGAACGCCGTCGACGCGGCCATCGCCACCATCCTCGCGACCGGCGTCGTCCACCCCTTCGCAACCGGCCTGGGTGGTGGCGGCCTGCTGACCGTTTGCGGTCCGGACGACGGCGCCGCATCGCAGACCCTCGACTATCGGGCCGAGGCGCCGGCTGCCGCTTCTCCGACGTGCTTCGAGCTCGCGGGCGAGCCATCGGTCGGACTTCTCGGCTGGGCCGGTGTCGCGGGGCGGGCCAATGAGATCGGACCGAGATCGGTGGGCGTTCCCGGGACGGTCACCGGCCTGTTGGCCGCCCACGACCGGTTCGGCCGGGCACCGTGGAGCGATATCGTCGGTCCCGCGCTGGTGCTCGCCCGTTCCGGCTTCGAGACCGACTGGTATGCCGCGATGATGCAGGCGAGCCACCTGGAGGAGCTCGGCCGGTACGCTCCCACGGCGCGGGCCTTCCTGCGCGACGGCCGGTTCCCGTACCGGCCCGCGATGGTCGGCGACGGCGATCGTTTCCGCCAACCGGCGCTCGCCGCGACCCTGGCGGATCTGGCCGCTCACGGACCGGATGCCGGGCTACGGGTAGGCGAGTCGATAGTTACAGCCGCCGACGGCGGCCTGATCACGGCGGACGATATCCGCGACTACCAGCCGCGATGGGGCGCTGCCGTCCCGGTCCCGTTCCGGCAACGGCAGGTGTACGGGCCCGCCCACGGTGGGCTGTACGAGTTGCTTCTGCGTGTCCTCGACCTGCTGCCGACCGCCGAGCTCCCGCCGGTTTCGACGGGCCGGCTCCACCTCGTCATCGAGGCGCTCCGGCGCTGCCGGCACTTCGAGTCGCTGCACCTCGGCGACGGCGCCGCCGAAGCGTGGCGGCCGGCCTATCCCGGCCTCGCGGCAGAAATGGCCGCGGGCATCCGAGTGGACGCGCGCACCGACGACTGGCGGGATGCCGAGTGGGCTCGCCCACCGGGCGCGGAGCCGCGCCCCGTCGCGGGTCCGGGCCGCACGGCTCACGTCTGCGTCGTCGACGCAGCGGGCACCGCGGTCAGCCTCACCGAGACCATCCTCTCGTCCTACGGATCGATGGTCACGACGTCATCCGGGTTCCTGCTGAACAACGCCATGTTCGGATTCGTCCCGGTCGCGGGCACACCCAACTCGGTCCGGGCGCGGGCCCGAGCCCATTCGAACATGAGCCCGCTGGTGGCCTGCGACGGAAAAGGGCGGCCGAGCATGGTGGTCGGCGCCTCGGGCGGCATGTGGATCTCCTCGGCAGTGTGCCAGGTCCTGACCGCCCTTTGCGACTTCGGCTTGAGCCCACAGGATGCCGTCGATCTCCCGCGGGTCGACGTCCAGCACGGCCGGACGTTCGTCGATGCGAACTGCCCGGACGAGGTCGTGGCTGGCCTCACCGCGCTTGGCCACGACATCCTGCTGCGAGAACGCAGCTTGTCGGCCACCAACTTCGGCAACGTCTCAGCCATCGCCGTCGACGAGTCCGGCGTACGCCGGGCCGGGCTCGAACCCGGCGCGCTAACCGCATCGGCGGCCGCGTAGCAGGATCTCTACTCGGAGACAACGACGTGAATGAACAGCACATCGTCATCGCCGCATCGACCACGAACCGCGGCACGGACGGCTTCGGCGACAGCTCCGTGGTGTCCGCGGTGGGCCGGAGCCTCCGGACCGACGGAGTGGCACTGGATATCCTCGAGCTGGCATCGTCCGCGGACCTGCACCGGCTCGACCGTCTGCCGGCTCGAGCCATAGTGTTCCCAGCCTGCCGGCGCCTTGCCGACAACACTTCCCTGGTCGAAGCGCTGGAGGACCGCGGCGTGTTCGTCGTCGGCGGCGGACGCGTCGCCGGACAGGCCGAGAACAAACTGTTCATGAAGGCCATGCTGGCGAGCCGCGGCATCGCGACCCCCGCCTGGTCCGACCGACCGCGCGATGTCGCGGCTCTGGGCTGCCCGCTGGTCGGCAAGCCGGTCGCTGGGGCGGAGAGCATCGGGGTGTGCCACCTGGACTCGACGGCAGCGGCAGTCGCCTACCTTTCTGCCGGTAATCGATTCGTCGAGCAGTGGCACCGCCGCAGCGAATACACAGTCGCGATCATGGGCAACGGCAGTCACCCGCAGGCCGCAGCGATCGAGGTCGTCCTGGAGCCAAACGACGTCATCCTCAGCGCGGAGATCAAGGAACAGCGGATCGCCGCCACCATGCATGCACCCACCGATCCCTCGGCTGACCGGGCTATCGCGGTAGCGGTTGCCGCCTTCGCGGCGCTCGGCCTGCGGGACTGGGCCCGTGTTGACGTCGTCCTCGACCGGCATGGCGACCCGTACGTGGTTGACGTCAACGCCCTCCCGGGCTTGCGCATCGATCCCCAGAATCCGAGCTTCTATCCGAAGTGCTTCGCCGTCGGCCGGGGTGCGTCCTACGAGACAATGGTCCGTGCGCTGGCTGGCACCGCCATGAGTCGCTACGGCCTCGAGCTCCCTCCGCTGATCGCCGAGGCATGCGAGGCAGTGGGGAACAACGCTCGGACCTGGACGGGACCGCTGCCCACCCCTACGCCGGCCCGATCAGGTCCGTGACGATCCGGGCCGACAGCATCACCATCGGCAGGCCGCCGCCCGGGTGGACCGACCCACCCACCAGGAACAAGCCGTCGACCGGACCGCGATTCCCCGGCCGCGACAAGCCCCCAGCCGTGCCATAGATCGCCCCGCCCGGCGCAACCCCGCCCACCGCCAGATCCCGCGGCGTCCGGACCTCCGCGAACACCAGCCGCCCCCGTACGTCCATCCCCCGCGCAGCGAGCACGGCCAAGACACGCTCCCGGTACGCCTCGGCGAGACCCGGCCGCGACCAGTCCACCGCCGACCACGCCGCACCATGCCGGGGCGCGTTGACCAGCACGAACCAGGCCTCGTCGCCGGCCGGGGCGACCGCCGGGTCGGCTGTCCGGGTGACAAATACAGTGGGATCCGAGGCGGGCCGGGCACGCCGAGAAGCCGAGCCGAAGACCGCGTCGAACTCCGCGTCGTAGTCCGGCGGGAAGAACACCGTGTGGTGCGCGAGCGCCGGGGTTGTTCCGCGCACCCCGAGCAGCAGCACGAAGCCGGCCAGGCTGCGGTCGGCCAGTCCGGCCAGCCGGGACGGCGTCGGCAGCAGGTCGCGGTACAACGCTAGAGCGTCCACATCGGACACGACGAGGTCGGCCGGGACGATTCGGCCCGACGCGAGGCGTACGCCCGTTACCCGGCCGCCCGCCGTCTCGATGCCGGACACCCGGGACGAGAGTTGGACGTCGACGCCGCGGGACTCGGCGAGCGCTAGCAACGCGGTGCCGAGCGTCCCGAGTCCGCCGGGTGGATACCAACCGCCGAAGTTCAGTTCCGCGTACGGGATCGCGGCCAGCGCCGCCGGGGCTCGGCGTGGATCCGTTCCGGCGTAGGTCGCGTACCGGTCGAGCAGCATCCGCAGCCGCCAGTCGCGCAGGTAGTGGCGGCCGAGTCCGCGCAGGGTGCGGCCCGGGGCGATCGCCGCCAGGTCGCCGACCCGCCAGGACAGCGCGGCCAGCGACGCCGGCGTGACACTGCGGCGCAGCACCGATCGCCAGGACGCGTCCCAGATCCGCGCGGCGCGCTTCCAGAAGCGCGCCCAGTCCGAGGCTGCCTGTTCGCCCAGCGCGGCGGCGATCCGGGCCCGGAACACCTCGGGCGAGGACGACGAGTCGAGCACCGTCCCGTCCGGGAACACGTGCCGCACCACCGGATCCAGCGGCCGCAGGTCCAGGCCCAGCTCCGCGAAGAGGTCGGGCAGCGTGAGCAGGCTCGGCCCGGTGTCGAACCGGAAGCCGTCCCGCTCGTAGCCGCCGAGCTTGCCGCCGGCCACCGGCGCCTGCTCGTGCACCACCACCCGGTGGCCCGCGCCGGCCAACCGCGCGGCCGCGGCCAGTCCGCCCACCCCGGCACCCACGACGACAACGCGACTCACACCGGCCGCCCGCGCCAGCTCAGCCGCCCGCGTCGGCGCATCTCAAACGAGCGTGCGACCAGCCAGCCGAAGACCACGATCGAGATCGGCTGGGCCAGCGCGTCCGGCCAGGCCCGGCCGCCGGTCGCGGTCGCTGCGACGACCCGGCCGACAACCCCGATGGCGTACGCGGAAAGCCCCCACGATGCGGCGGTCACGCTCCCGGAGAGCACGAGCAGCGGCGGGGCGGCGTACAGAAGAAGGAGCAGGACCACGACGGTGGCCGCACCGGCCGGCGAGCCGAACGAGGCCCACAGCGACTTGGCGTAGCCGTCGGACAGCTCCCGCCAGCAGCGGTACATCCGGCAGGTCGCCAGCCGGGAACCGTCCGCGAGCACGACCCGGCCGCCGGCCCGCTTGACCGCGCGGGCCAGGCCGATGTCCTCCAGCACGTCGGCGCGCACGGCCGCGTGCCCGCCCGCCCGGTCGTAGCCGTGCCGGTCGGCCAGCAACCACTGGCCACCCGCCGCGGCCAGCGACGGACGCGGCGAGCGTTCCACGGCCCGCAGCGGCAGGAAGGTCAGCCAGGACCACTGCAGCAGCGGCTGCACGAGCCGGCCGGCGCCGACGATCTTCGGGTACGGCGACAGCAGCGCCCCGCCCGCCGAGCGCAGCAGGGTCACCGCGCCGGCGATCGCGTCGGGTTCGAGCACCACGTCCGCGTCGAGGAACACGAGCACCTGCGCGTCCGGGACGGCGTCGGCGAGCTGCCGGCAGGCGTGCGGCTTGCCGAGCCAGCCCGGCGCGAGCGGGGCGCCGGTGAGCAGCCGGACCTTGTCCCCGGCGACGGCGCGGACCAGCTCGGCGGTGCCGTCGGCCGAGCCGTCGTCCAGCACGACGATCTCGAGCCGGGGCACGCCGCGCTGGCCGAGCAGCGACTCGAGGCACGGCGTCACCCGGCCGGCCTCGTCGCGCAGCGGCAGCAGGACGGCTACCCGTTCGCCGGTGCTCGCTCCGCGCACCGGGCGGCGCAGCAGGGCGGCGTTCACGATGGTGTGCCCGGTCAGCACCACCCACGGCAGCAGAGCAAGCCAGCTCATGCCCACCCCGCCCGGGCCGCCAGCGAAAGCACGACCGCGCCCATCAGCGCCACCCAGGAGAGCGACTCCGCCGGGCCGCCAGCGGGAGCACCACCGCGCCCATGATCACCCCGCCCCAGAGCGCGGACCAGGGCAGACCCAGGAAGACGGCGTGGGCGAGCACGCAGGAAGCGTACGTCCAGAACCAGAGCGCGAGGATGGGCCGATCTTGTGGCCCGGGCACGGCTGCGCGCGGCCCGGCGGCGCCGGCCAGGACGGCCATCAGCAGCAGCGCGAAGCCGAGCCAGCCTAGATAGTTGCCGATCGGGACGCCGGGGACGCCGGGCAGCGCGGGCATCGGCGCCCGCCAGGTCCAGTAGCCCTCGGCGACCATCTGCGGGTCGAGGAACAGGTCCCAGGCCGCCAGTCCGGCGGCGGCCAATGCGATCCGGGCCGGCGTACGCCGCGCCAGCCGCACCGCCGCCAGCCACGCCGGCCAGGCCATCCAGGTCCAGGCGAGCGGGATGATCAGCGGCACGCCGAGCAGTTTGGGGCCTAGCCGGCCCGAATAGTCGTAACCGCCGAACGGGAAGCTGGTCGCCACCCCGGCCGCCTCCACCGCGAAGCCGCCCAGCGTCGCCGCCACGACCAGGGCGGACGCGGTCCGGAGCCCGCGGCTGAGCAGCGCGTGCGAGACCGAGGTCAGATACCCGATCAGGACGGTGAGCACGGTCAGGGCGGCCCGGCTCCCGCCCGTGGTCAGCGGATAGCAGATCTGCGCCAGCACCAGGGCGCCGAGGAGAACCCACGGCAGCACCGCAATCTTTGGCATGCCCTGGAGGCCCTTGCTTCGCCGCGCTAGATCCCCACGATGCCCGGGGCGTCCTCGGTCGCCGCGCGCTCGGCCAGCGGCAACCCCCGGCCGAGGATCGCGAACGCCCGCTCGTCGCCCGGGAAGATGAATTCGCGCAGCACGTCGGTGAAGCCGAACCGGCGGTACAGCCGCCACGCGCGGGACGCCTGCTCGTCGGCCTCGGGCGTGGAGAGCAGGACGGTCTCGCCGTCGGCCATCGCCAGCAGCGCGCGCAGCTGCCGGGCGCCGACGCCGTGGCCCTGCGCGCCCGGCCGCACGTGCAGCTCGACGACCTCGAAGCAGCGCACCAGCCAGCGCCGGCGCTCGTGCTCGTCGAGGGCGGACCGGACCTGGTCGTGCCACCACTGGCCGGGGCCGGAGGTGTAGCCGTAGCCGAAGCCGGCCAGCCGGCCGTCGGTGGTCAGGGTGGCGACCGCCCGGAACCCGGCCCGGCGGGCGTGCGCGCCGATGTAGCCGCGGCGGGTCTGCAGCAGCTCGGCCCGGTAGCCCATCGCCTCGCCGTAGACCGCCACCACGTCGTCCAGCCGCCGGAGCAGATCGTCCGGTTGCCACGGCACCAATCTCATCGCTCTGGCCTCA
>Ga0307512_10002626_pt1 | contig 22256 bp, 17 predicted proteins | sample 14_EM_MG_FD_200267 | JGI IMG/M metagenome (GOLD analysis project Ga0307512, IMG submission 200267) | Populus trichocarpa ectomycorrhiza microbial communities from riparian zone in the Pacific Northwest, United States - 14_EM | ecosystem: Host-associated > Plants > Roots > Unclassified | place...
GCTGATAAAACCTCGCCGCAATCGTCTTTTTGGCTCCCATCACCGCACTGTTACCTCCCCTCTTCACCAAATCATACCGGTAACTGTGCTTTGACTTCTTCCCCAACTCTTTTATTTGTTTCTTACTTTCTTCCCATTTCACCTCAGTTAACCTTCGGCTAATATGGGAGAAAGAAACATAATCTAGAAACGGTAACGGATTTTGCGTTTCGGTATAAGTACCGCAATGCTTATACGCTGCTTTTGTTGCCTGTTGATCCGCTTCTTCATTGCCTTCTATCCCTTTGTGAGCAGGTACCCACCGGTACTCTACCTGGATATATTTCCTGGCTAATGCATCGGTCCAGTTCATCGTTTGTAGCGCTAAAACCTGTCCTGGTCCTGGCTCGTCCGATTGTATTCGTCTTAAGGTTGCCTGAGAATCCGTAAAAACCGTAACTCTGGTAACCTCCTTTTCCTTCGCCATCTCATCTGCGATCTTCATCGCTTCCGACATCGCGTACATTTCTGCGTCAAACGCCTCTTTCTGTCGGCCTAGGTGTGTCCTCCTCTTATTCCACCTTTCCCCTTCTTTCCATACCACTGCACACCCAACCCACTCATCTTCCTTTCTCGATCCATCAGTCCAAAAAACAAGCCCATCTCTTTCTAACTTCGCTTCTCTCAACGCTTGTTCCTCATCCTGAATTATCACTTCGCCTTTAAGGCATCTCTTTTCTGTCGGTAATGTTGTCCTTTCATAACTCCTCCTCTCGAAAGGTTTATCCTCCGGAATCAACTCATCAATCCCCTCCACCCTCTGTAAAACATTCCTTCGTACTTCTAACATTTTCCCTCAGCCTTGAGCATCGGGCATCATCATCTGTCTCAACTTATACCGTCTAACCCGGTTATTAAGAAGAGCCTTTGCCGGTCGTAAACCCGCATCATTCATCAACGCTCCTTGAGGTGTCGTTCTAAAGCATTTGGTTACCCTTCTGCCCTGTTCATTCAACAACCTTTGTACCTCCTGAGCTCGACTTTCTTGTCCATGCCACCACAATTCAGACCCATACAACGCCACTGCCTGAACCGCCGCAACTTGAATTTGTTTACATCCTTCCGAGCTTAATCCTTTCTTCGTCATCAAGGATCTCACTCTATTCTGCGCTCTCCTTGCTTTCGCTAAGGTCTTTTTCGTATGATCATTCAGGGTAAGCATATCATCCAGCCATACCCCCAACCATCTTGTCGCTTCTTTATTATATGAAACCTCATGATTTCCTACCCTTACTCGGGCGTTCATCTTCGGTTCCTTAGTCTTTCTTCGTCGAGTAAACAACATCGCCTCCGTTTTTTCGATGTCGAACTGACAGGCATTCTTCTTTGCCCAAATTGTTGTTTCCGCTGCGCATCTCTCCAGTTGTTGTGTGCATTCCCCCACATCCTCACCTTCCACCACCCATGCCACATCATCAACAAAAGATATGCCCTCACTTCCACATTCTTCTTCCTTCTCCTCAACTTTGCCGAACAACCCCGAAAGGTATATAACGAAAAGTACTGGCGATACTGGCGACCCCTGCGGAACTCCCGTTTCCACATCCATACTATCTCCCTCCTTTCCATCCATCGACATTATCACTTTTCTGTCTTCCATGAAACTTCCCACCCACCTAACCAGGTCGGCTTCAAACCCCATTTCTTCCATTCTTTTTATCAAGTTCCCCTTCGCCACATCTGGAAAGGCTCCCTTGACATCCATCAACAGCACAGCCGCGGTATTCCCCCTTCCCCACGCCTCTTCAACTCTCTTCATCAACCTTCCAACCGCGTCTATTGCTGATCTTCTTTTCCTGCATCCAAACTGTCCGTCGTGAAGTAACCTCCTCCGCTCACACTCCTCTGCTATTGCGTTGGCTGCCACCTTCTCAACCACTTTTCCCAGACAATTTAACAACGTTATCACCCTATATGCCTTGGCGACTCCGTAATCTGGCTTATTCGGCTTCGGTATAACAACCCCCTTCGCTTCCTTCCAAACTCGGGGATGTATTCCTAACCTAAACGACACTTTGACGACATTAATTATCCTTTGGGAATCCCAATCCCACAATAATCTTATCGCCTTAAACCCCAACCTATCCGGGCCGGGTGCTTTTTGAACTGACTGATTAAACAGAGCCTCTCGGATATCTTCATCAGTAATTCGTTTCCACATTTCACCTCCCTCCTCTTGGGCCTTTCTCTCCACACCCTTCAAAGGCTTCGGAAATGCTTCTTCTTTTATCAATTCTGCCTTATCCTCCCAGGACTCCGCCACCTCCCCAGTCCTAGATCTCAAAGTCTTTGTCGTTTGTTGTCTGCCTGGTTTCGTGTGTCTCAACGCCTGCCAGACTTGGTCTCTTGTGGCCGAAGTTAGAAACTTCCTCCACATCTCCGTTTTCGATTGTCGGATCATTCTTCTCAGGTTGCTTCGCTGCTTCTTAACTTGTTGCTGCGACGCTTTGCCTTTCTTTCTAGCTCTCTTTATCGACCCCAAAATTTTTCGATTTTCCGCGATCTCCGCCGTCCACCACCTCTTAGATCTCGCGCAAACCTTGACCTTTTTGCAACACCTATTAAGATGATTAACGAAATTTCACTGTATCCACTCAGCTTCCTTCTGTAAATCATCCTCGCCGCTATTCTCATCCAAAACAGGTCTCTTTGAGCTCTTATCCTTCCACTCTTTTTGTGCTTTTTTATAATTTTCTTCCTCCTCCTTCGACTTGAGCCCATCGATATCCCATCCTGTAATTTTTCTCGATACTTTGACTCCTTCCCCTTCATCCCATCTTAACTGGGCACACACAATCGCGTGATCCGAGGTAGTTGCCAAATCTGTTGATATCTCCAAACTATCGGCCATCGAGGCTTTAGTAATGAAAAAATCAATAAGCGATCCTGAAGTTTCGCCGTTTCTCGTATTCGAATGGGTTTCTTCCCCGTCCGTAACGTCGATCAAATCGTACTCATCCATAAGATTTTCCAAAAAGTTCGCATCTCGCTTTGGTGGGCACTGTGGGTCCCATCTATCACTGTGAGCATTCCAATCTCCTCCCAACAAAATCTTTTCCTGCTCCATAATTTCCCTCCATCTTGCTGTCTGTGCCGGTCTGCCTTGACTTCTCTCTCCCCCCTCTTGTCTCAGCTGATCATACACATTCACCAATCTCATTTTTCTACCCGATGGGTATCTTATATCAAACACCTGTACATCTCCATCTCCCCCCTTATCAACTTCCGAAAACTCCAGGTGTGTATCTCTTCTTATTGCTGTCATCGTTCTTCCTCCTCTGATCAACCTATATCCTGGGTGACTGATGTTGTATCCTTCTCTCTCCACATATGGTTCTTGCAACATCACAACATCAGCCCCCCAAACAATTCCTGTTTCCAACGCTCCCATGGTCGCCTCATACCCCCTTCCACAGTTATGCATTACGCATTTCACCGTGACTTCATGGGGGTTTCTTGGGTCCCTGCGTTAGAAGACTCTCCTTCAGTCTCTTGTGTTGCCACAACCTGGACTTCCGGCTCCTTCTCAATTTGTTCATCATTTTGAACTTCCTTTTCCGCATCTGCAGTCGATGGTCCCCCATCCTCTATATGATCCGGCTCCTTTTGTTGATCGGTGGTGATATTTCGACGTTCACCCTCTCTCTCCTTCCAGGTACGTCTTTCTTCTCTCGCTGTCTTAATAGCCTCCTGTTTCTTAACACAAACATTGGCCTTTGCGATATGATTTCCCTTGCAGTTGACGCACTTGTTGACATTATGGGTGCAGTTCTGTCCTGCATTAGCTTTGCAACCTACCACGTTGCACTTGTGATCTTTCGTTAAATGTCTCCCTGCGCACAACATGCAGGCCGGCATCTTCAAAGACCCGCACTTCGACTCAACATGCCCCCACCTACTGCATGTCCCACAAAAAGAATCCGGGCCGGCGTTCATGAACTTCTCCACATCAAACTTCACTCCTGCCGCCCTTAATCCTCCCTTCAAAACTTTTTCGGCCATCTTACTACCCTTGACCGCAAACACAACCGAAGATGCCTTCTTTCCTTCCGCCTTCTTCTTCTGTACATCTTTCGGTCCTCCAATCCAGTTGATGGCGAGGGGCAACACCGCCCCCTCGTTCTCAGCCTGCAATTCTTGCCTCAATTTCTCAAGTCCTCCTCCCGTCTTCTTTCCCAAATATCTGTCGAAATTGACACCATGCATTTTGACTTTCTCCCAAAGTTCAACTGTCTCGATGTCCACAATTCCTGCGTCCACCTTCCTTGCTGCTTTAATTACTATTTCCCTATACCGAATTAACATTTCGGCTGTTGCTGCAGGGGTCGTAATCGTTGACAGGCATCCTCGGGTGTTCTTCGTGACTCCCTGGATGCGAACAAAATGTGGAACCTTCGCCTCAAAAAGTGCCCTATTCACTTCCAACGAAATGTCCAAATCTTTCTTCTGAGAAAGGGGGAGGCCATTATCCCTCTTAAAGGTGACTCTCCTCTTCTCCATCGAATTTTGTCCTGGGGGGACCGGCTTCATTTCTTCCTTCTTTTGTTGTCTCTTTACCTCAGTAAAACCATCCCCCTTCTTCTTCTGCTGCTGTCCCGATTGTTGTTGTTGTTGTTGTTGCTGTTCGGGTTGCTTTTTCGGTGGTGGAGGCGCGGCCGCTCTCTGCGCCCACGTATCTTTTTTCTTCTCTTTTGGCTTTTTAGCCAATTGTTGACTTTGTTCGGGGTTTTTAACCTCTGGCTCTTTTCCCCCAGCCCTCGGTCCCTTCGGTATTTCCTTACCCTCCGATTTTTTCCCCTCTTTCTTCTTTTGTTCCGGTACTGCTGGCGCAATAGCCGGTCTTTTCGCGATTGTAACCTGTCCACTCGGAGTGAACCTCGGAAACTCCTGCCTCTTCTTTCCCGGTTGAATAGCTGGCGCATGCCTTGATGCCTCCAACTCCTGCTCATCCAACTGCATTCTTTCGATTACCCTTTCTACCTTTTCATTTTCTTTCTCCGAAAAGGTCGCACCTGGTTCAAATTCGATATCGCTCATCTCTTCTTCCTCAGGGGTGGCTTCTACCTGTTTCCCCCTTCGGATCTCATCCTTTTTCCTACTTTCTTCAGCTGCCTCCTCAAACCTCTTCACTACCCTATCCGTTAGCTGATCAATCATCTTTTCCATGCATCCACTCAATGCATTTTCAATCGTCCTAGCCATATTCACCGGTGCAATCTTAGCTAGTTTTTTCTCTATTTTGCTCAACCTATCGTCGAGTTTCTCTACTCTTTCCTGTGCATTCTCTCTTTCCAATTCCACCTCTGTCTGCACATTCTGAGCTATCTTTCGTACCGACATAACTGCCGCGTCAGTATGATTCTGTCTTGCTGCGATATGTTGGCTCTGGTTTTGGCACCAAGCATCATAATTCGCATCATTTCTTTCCTATCCAACCATAAAATCCCTCAGTCCATTAGTATTCCGAAGATACTCACCAATAAACTTTCCCAGATCCGCTGGTTCATCCTCACTGGCCAACGTTGCTGCAGGCTTGGCCCAATCAAACTCGAGCTTCTTCCTGCTTGGCGTCTGCGGCATATTCGGGATTGGTTGATCGGGCGTTTCCGGCCTCCTCACCCCCTTCCCCTTATTGCGCTTTTTTCCCTTCTTTGTTGGCGTCATGTAGGGTGTCTCATCCCTCCATTCCACCTCCGTCATTGCTTCGTCGCTGCTGTCGCTAATTTCGAATTTTCTCGGAATGGGTGTGTAGACTTTCAGGGTCTCTTCCATTTCCTCCTTTCTTTCGGCGTGTTGACTATCATTCTCCTCCGCTTGAATGTACTTGCGCGCGATAATTCCAGCACTCGCCCTGGGAGTTGAAAAAGGGTCCTGGGGGAGAGTGCTCGGAGGTAGGCCCAGAAGGCTTCCCTCATAATTCGTAGATGGCAAAGGGGACAAAACCCTCTCCCTTGGTGTTTGCGACGGGAAGGAAACCTCGCTTCCCCCGTAATTCGTAGTCGATGTTGTTGGTGGTGGTGAGGACAGCCTAGACGACTTTTGACTATCCACGCTTCTGCTTCTGCCCCTCGCACTCATTCGAGGGGTGCTCGGAATCGTGTAAACTCGCGGTTGCTTGTACACTAAATTGCCGTCTTCATCCACACTGCTTCCGCCGTGGACGGTCGATAGGATTGGGCTGTGATGTCCTGTCTCCCTCGCCTTCTCGTTATGCATTCTCACTGTTTCGTTGTATACGTTCCTTGGCAGCACCATCGGTCCGCCCAAGGCATTGGATTCGAATTCAGACCCGGATTCGGATTCGGTAGGTCTTTCAAGTAAGTCGCCAATATGGCTACTTTCTTCAGTACCAGCCTTGCTGGTCTTCTCATAATTTTTCGCCCTCTCCTTTGCCCTCTGGAAGGTGGACGTCTTTCTAGCTCCGAAGAGACTCATCGTGGCTGCTTCTGGGTAACTGAAGTTCGTTCAGGTGAAAACCGAAGCAAAAATTTTCTCGCGATGTCAAACTTGATTGGATAAAATCGGTCTTGGCAAAACTAAAAGATGGTGTGGTGTGTTGTCGGAGGTGTGTACTCCATGCACTGTTCGTGGTCTTGTCAGCTTAACTCGACACATAAGCTAACTGATGATTAAAGACGGTAGTTATCAACTACGAGATTTGGATTATACGAGTGGAAGTGCTCCCAACCAACGCGCTGAGTCAGTTCATGCAAATATTAAACAGTATTCTAAAATCTGCTGAACGGTTCTACGTCTGGTGTCCCGTGTGGGACGAGGCAGCAAACAGAACCTTACCCACCTATAGTAAATCAATGGACGAGCACATATGTTCCGCCCTATCTGTGACCGCACCCGTTCTCGAACTGGCAAGGAAAGTTCACGATATTCTCGACCCATCCACGAACGGGATAAGGATTGCAAATGGGAGATGTTGCGGACTGGCCCCAAATAACGAACTTCATTGAAGTGAGACCAGTCAGCTGCATGCTTGACAACATGCACTCATATCCAATCACCTCACCCCAATTGCCAGTTCCCTTCTTTGCAGCAAACCGGTCATTTTTCAACAGCTTCTGCTTCGGTCCTGCTTCATTGGACTGGAATGTGTCCACACAAGTCCGCATGCCCTGCACAACGGCTATTAAAACTATGCACAAGCTTTAGTGTCTCACTAGACAAGCTCTGTCGAATCCGTGAGGTAGGATACAGTGAAATTTAGATTGCTTCCAATACACATTACTGTAGTGATATTTTAGCATTGCTAAAACTCCGATTAGCACATCTACTGTTGAAATAGGCACATACAACCCTGCATATGAACCGGTGGGTCATATAATTTCATTGTAGTGCATATGAATTTAACAAGGTTGCATATTGTTCTTCAATTCATGAACTGGGACAAGTTCGCAAACCGGTTATTGATATTCGAAAACGGGTACGGGTCGCGTATGGAGCGGAACACATATCACCTGCCAACGAGGTAATGGGCTGCCCCCGCGAAAGTAAAGTGTGTTTAGTCACAGCGAAGAGTTTTCGATGTGGATGAGAACGCAGAAGCAGGCCCAGGAATAGCAAAGACATGGGCAAAGGTACTGCCCGGAAGTCGCCGTGCCACTCTATTCCATTCTGGAGCGACAACATCAAGACCAATACCCGAGAGGGTGCACGTTGAACGAGCCTGCTCCAGTCAAATCTGCAGATCGACCAGTATATTACTGTCTCTGGTTAGATGCTCGCCCAAAGGACAGGCTCGCCCAGCGTGAATTCATCTGCACCGGGGTTTCATTTGCAGGTCTGATATACCTGTAAGCCCTATGTTAGTAAGCGGGCACTCTTTGGTGGGTTTTGTGATTGTTGCGTTCATGCTCAGGCCACCCAGATACCTTGGATATTGCCCGATTTCTTCAGATTCCGCACCAGATCCAGTCTATGCGAAAAAGGCCTGGAGGGATCCCTGGTAGCATGCAATCTCTAGGTTTAAACCCAGTTTGGTACTCTAGTGACTGAGGGTTTCCAGGTAAGTCCCATCACCTGTATTTTTCTAGAATCATTCCCCTCCTGTACCCAGCGATTCGAGCATACTCTAGACTAAAGCATGCCCACGACATCGTGATGATCACGTCAATCACATCCGCATTCGAGGCATAACGTTCTTTTAAATATGCATGCTGCGTAAACCATTGCACGATATCCAAGTAATAAATCGAACAAACCAGGCATTAATCCTTTCTGTGGTAATTGCATCGGTATCAGAAACTGGCCTGCAAATGAACCTTTTTTTGGGGGGGTCTGATGGTGATCTGCAGATCCATGAGCTACTCTACTCGTTCAGGGTTATTAGATTCTCCAAGAGAGAAAACATGGTATGCGAGAGAGAGTAACGCAGAGCTTGAAAGTACTCAATTCATTCTACCTTCCAGAATCGTCGAGTAATCGTTTGTCATGTATCGCAAGTTAAATAAAAAAAGTGGCCTAATACAAGAAACAATTACCTAGGTAGGTACTTTAGTATTTGCACTTTCCAACTCCAGTAGTGAGCTGCATTGTAAGTTGTAAGGGATGGTAGCTTACCTATGTCGTCTTTGGAGACTTTCAATGAGGGGGTACTTGACTAAGTGCGGGGTCCCATTTCCGATATCAGATCAACATGCCACTGACGTCAACCTCATCGTAGCATTGATCTCGGTTCAACCTGTGTATCACACACAGCGTTGTCGCCAGGTATCAAATATGCGTCTCTCCCCCTCTCACCTTCTGAAACAACACCAATACCTGCGACGCACTGTGCAAAACCCTCTCCCGGCAACCTTTATCCGCGGGGGCACATCAAAAGGGATTTTCCTGAACCGCAAGCACCTTCCTCACGACCCCGCGCAATGGGAACCCATCTTCAGCTCGATCATGGGTTCACCGGATCCGATCCACCGTCGGCAATTGAACGGCATGGGCGGCGGAATCAGCTCAGTCTCCAAGATCGTCGTAGTCGGTAGCCCCACCACCATCTCGACCCCCGTTCCGGATCCCGTCGATATCGAGTACACATTCGTACAAGTCGGGGTTGGTGACGGAGCGTTGGATCTATCAGGGAACTGTGGGAACCTCACGACCGCGGTGGGAGTATTCGCACTCGACGAGGGGATCTGCAAAATCCCCAGTCTAGAGCTATACCCGACCGCTGAGGACGGGAACCGACGAAAGGCGACGATTAAGCTGAGGAATACGAATACGGATAAGATCATCCGTACTTCGTTTCCGGTGCATCTACAGACGGGACTAGCGATGTTAGAAGAACCAGAGATTGAAGTGGCTAGCGTGCCCGGGAAGGCGTCGCGCATTTTGCTCGAATTTTTGAATCCGGCCGGCGCAAAGACGGGGAAGTTACTACCCACTGGCAGGGCGCGGGATCGGGTGGTGCTGGGACATGGCACGGAGTTCGAGATAAGTTGTGTTGATGCGACGAATCCAACGGTATTTGTGGATGTGAAGAGCGTCCTCGGTGGTGGTGCTCAGTCCTCGTGGGTCACCGGCGCCACGCTACCAATGCCAATGCTGGAAGATATCAGGAGGCAAGCAGCTGTGTTGATGGGTATGGATCCAGTGACGCAGGCACAACCCAAGATCTGTATTGTTGGTTCGCCAGAGAGTGAGGGGCATGATCTTCTTGCGAGGGCACTCAGTATGGGAGTACCTCATAAGGCTATTCCCTGTACGGTTGCGCTATGCCTTGCGGCCGCGGCGGGAGTGGAAGGTACCATCGTAAAGGGTATTGTGCGAGGTAATAGTGAGGCCGAAATAGGTAGAGACGGCGTTACAGTTAAGGTTGGAATCCCAGGTGGTGTGGTGGGAGTTAGCGCGAATTTTGATGGGCAGGAGGTGAAGAGCGTTGCTATCGAGAGGACGGCAAGGAGATTGATGCGTGGAGAGGTGTTCTGGTGAAGGAGGGTCGAACTTCTCGTGCCTGTATTGATACCACAATATTATATTTTGTATATACCGTATTATGTTGGTTTTCCTTATTTTGCCATGGCGCACTACTGTTTATAGAGATCGTATTACTTTATTACACAAAGATCATACGTACCAACGGCTGGGGTTTGCCATTCTACTTCATTGAAGGTGATGTGGTTAATAGGCGTTCCGCACCCTATCCGAGTGAAGTTCGATGATCAGAGCTGGCAGAAGCTCCTCCCCAAACAACTAAGTAGCAGACACAACACCAACGTACCATCGGAAATCCTTATCAGCCCCATCTTGAAAGATACAGAAGATTTGTAACAAATCCAAGGACCAATCTGGTGCAGCAGATGAGCACGCTCTTCCGTGTTATTGCCTCTTCTGCAAAATTTCGGCATCTTGCTGTGGCCGATGTCTACGGCCTACCTCCTCCCATAGCTCTCACTTTACATTTTTAGCCCAGCCGCCCATGAATATTCGCGAAGTCTAGACCTATCGGACTTGAAATGAGTTTGCAGACCATAAACCTCCTCCCGCCCCTGGGCCATGGACAGAATGAATTCACTTTGGGCACAAGCACTACTCGGCCTCGCATCTCTTATTATTCCTAGACTTTATAAACGAGTAGATATGGCAATATGTGCTTACTCCCATTAGGCAATATTCCAAAGATCCCCCATAGTAATTCATGTCACCAACCATCACCATATATATGCCTACGCCCGAGATTTAAACTTCGGCAACCTCAATCCCTACCTCACCATTTCTATTTTTCCTCCACCTCTCCTCGGAGACCTACAACCCACGAATGGTCGTCCGCAACATTTTTCATCCTACCCTAGTATAGATCATCGCTTCGAATAGTTTAAGACGAATTCGAGTTGCTTAGGACCGTACGGCTCCATGAGTACTCATAACACCACTCATGCAGAGTGGTCTCTAGAAATGCATTCCACCTTTGGACTGAAACACAGATCATTCCTCGAATCACCGCTCGCAGCCCCAGCTCCTCTAGCAGGCACTACGACCAGCAGTTCTCTGTCTGCCGATCTATCAACCGTAACATTCGCGGCATCTTACGGAAAGCGATTTTTATTAATTAAGTATTTGCTTTATATATATGTGGAAGTTATAAGCACTATTCTAAGTTATTATGGTGGAGGGTATCTCGATCCTCGTGCACCTAAAACTCTGCTACAGTACTGTAGGACAAGCACTTATAATGCTAAAGCGACTGGCTCGCGGACCGTTGCCAAGGTTCTCCAGCAGTGGTGTCGTGGCCGAGCCGATTGTTTGGCCCAATCCTCGTACGGTGGAGATACTTTGAATTCCCATTATCCTGTCTGCTAACCGAAGTGACTGCTGATAAATGTCCCAATGAGCCCAACTGACGTAGAAGCTTTGAAGGTCGGGTCTTTCTCTACGTCTTGTTTCAGGATTTTGATATTGCAAATATTCTTTAATTCTATAAAGACTGCGTACAATACGACTTATTCGAGTACTTTAAGTTCTGTAACGTGCTGCCCTAGCGTCTGATCGAGACTATGAGTACCAGTACGCATGCCTCACAAGTTGATGAGAGAGTTATGTATACCGAGTCTAATGTCCAAATGATAGATTGAATAACCAGCCATGTTTAGTGCTATCGATAGTATTTCGTACTACCTTGGGGCTAAGTATAGAGTACCCTGACGCTCGTGGAGAATCAATTGATTGGGTGAAAGGTTAGGTTTGTCTCAGGAGGTGTTTCAAGAAGAGCGGTTCCCGTCTAGTCATCAGCAATCACTTTAAGTCACGTGTAAAAGCCACTAACTTATCTACCTCACGTCATAGTTATCATCACAACAGCGGATTCTAGAACATCAAGCTCACTAAGCATTCATCATCCTTAAAACACCGATGATAAACCTTTCGTGATGGAATACAACACTGAATCCTATCCTAATGGCCGTCTACCCTTTACCATAGCACGAAGCAAAGCAGAATGTTAGGCGGATCTCTCCAATCGCGCGCCATCAAATCGCAAACACTCCCACTATCGTCCATTCTCAGACCTCTACCGCCAGTCTTTGATTTGCGGAAAATTGATTCAATGGCCCAGACGCTCAAAAACGAAACTCCCGACTACATACCCAGTCCGGCTCCAGAGTCAATAACACCCGGCCAGTTGCCGCCAGTTGATGTGCTGCACTACCGTTCACCAACCGGGAAGGACTTCTACTTTGCATTCGGTGGATGTCATCGGATGCAAGCATACGAAAAGGCGCAGGTTGAAGGAGTCAATTGTAAAGTATTGAAGGTTACGAAGCCGATGCTGAAAGTGTATCTTGGAGGGAGCGTCGATGCGATTGTGGGTGACGAATAGCATTTAGGATGATGTGTTGGGGCACGGAGGGGTAGTAGGATTGGTAATTGTTCAGGATGCTGTGTAACATATAGTACATGACTTCAAACACATAAGTGCACGTCAAACTGTGAGTCAACCAACAAGGCACAAAAAGCAACAAAGTGCCTTTTCTACCGTCGCCGCCCGTGCTACTACCCCACTTCGCGAAAATCGTCAGGCGATCCCAAACTGACTGATTATTGCTCATTCGACGACTCTTTTGGCACCGATGGCATCAGTGGGGGGTGATGGCGGCGGGCTGATGGAGCACAATGATACGACTATCTCTGCAGAACGCCTCGAACAATCCGGTGCATGGTTTGCGGGACTAGGAGTTGAAGCCTGGAATCCTGAGCTCAACAACCAGAGAGAGAGTTTTGAAGCTTTGTTTGCTCGAACGCAACCCAAGGAAGCAGCGCAGCTGACGATACCATTGACCGACTGGTCTCTCATCCCGTTTCCGCCGCTTGATAACGGCAATGCCTCTGAACCCGAAGAACTTGGAGGGGAGTTAATAACCAATATAAACTCAACGCACCTCAAACCAGAACCTTCAGTATTCTTGCAGAAGAGCAGATCTAAAACGGTGGGCATTGAGTTTGCTGAAAACGCGCTGGGACAGCTTGCAGTGGAAACTGGCATAAGGGGTGCTATGGATCTCTCGAGCGCCTTCAAAAAGCTAAGCACCGAAACCTGGTTAGATATTTTAGACGTCGTACGTTGGAGTTTTCTTGGTACCTACTTGATGGTATCTAATCGTAGGCTAATGCAACATATCCAATGTGTGCAGGTTCAGTCCCCGCGAGATATTCTCTCACTCTGCATCAGTTGCACATTCTTTTATCGACTATGCCTACCTCGACTGTATCGTAATATTCGGGTTAGGGCGCCGTTTCATCCTGGCGACATGAGATGGCGGTCCAACTCCGCTTTCGATAGAGGAAATATTCCAATCAACTTGCTAATACACCCTCGGAGCTCAATGCTCTCCTCAAAATTTCCGCAACTTTGGCAGCTTGGACATTACATACAGAGGCTTCAGATCAACGATTGGGACGCACCACGGACGGTGCCTGTGACGGCATTGCCACAAATTATCGGGCCAAACACAACTACCTACGATATATGGAAGGGACATTGGAACCATGGTCCTGCTCCCCAAGTTATACAGCTATGGCTCGGCAATCTCAGCGATCTACGACCTCCTGTGAGTGTCAACACAGCACTGGCCAATTTATTGCAGTATCAGATGCAAAACCTCAGAGGCTTTAGGTGTGTACACAAGGCGGACTTCGTTAATCACGTTCGTCTTTGCTTTAATCCAGCATTCAAGTCTGACAGCAGGTTCTGATTACCGAAGTAGCTTCACTCCCGCGCGTTCGTCCATAAAGATCAATTTTCACGGTCTTCATTTGTCTCCAAATAGTATGCCCTGCCTCACAGCACATGTTTGGGCCGCGTTGAAGTCTTTGCCTCGATTGCAGGAGTTGACCATTGATTTCGAATTCAATGATCCCCTATGTTACGGACGTATGGCAGATTTCAGTCAGTACGATTCGAAGAGAGACGGCCTGGTTGGTTTCACGAAGCTGGTCGCCCTCGACATTAGAGGAATAGGTGGTCACAAAGGCGAGGACCCACGCTTCCCTGAGGTCGCCAAAGTTATCAGTGACTGCATAGCATCTGGTACCCTGAGAAATTTCAGTCTCAGCGTGGAAAAATTGTGGTACTTCGTCATTGAACGTTCGCATCTCGATGAAGAGCATGATCTTTCGAATTGGTGTCAAGACCTCTGGGACAGATGCTTCGGGGTTGCTGAAAAAAGAAGGGCCGCGTTCCCTAGCCGCACGCCTTTGCTAAATATCAGCGTGGCTATCAGGTTTGTTGATGTGGATTGGAAGTTCCTGTGCAATGGCGGTTATGATCTCAAATGGGAGTGGCTAACCGAGCTTCGCATTCATACTGGCTTGATTCTCAGACATACCGTTCAACATTTGAAAAAGCTATCGGGGGTGAATATGCCGAACTTGCAAATTTTGTGCTTGAAATGCTTTGTTAAGGATGCATTCCCACTACTGAAATCTTCCCACGGATTAAGGGAACTTTTCATTATAAACCCAGCTTCTGTGGAACGGCTACGCGCTCGAGCTCCGCATACTCCCCACCATGGTCAGCGGGTATTGGCCTATGAGGAATGCCAAGTGCGGTCCAATGTCAAGGTGGCAAACTGGATGATGGACACGATCGTTAAAAATCATCTTCGAACTCTGAAAGTTCTTGTAATTGACGAAATGATCCCCGTTCCATATGATTTTCAACACTCCGGAATCATTAATTCCTTAGCTGTGTGGAGAATGAGGGGAATGAATATCAAAGAGCTGGGCCTCATGCTTTGGGGGCCTTGGGACCGAGTAGAAGAATTCATCTCCTGCTTTCCTGCTTTAAAATTCCTTCACTATTTCAACGCACCGAGGCTATACAATGTTACACCAATTCCAAATGCACCGGTGACATTACAAGTATCTATTTTGGACGCTTTCTTGCACACTCCTTACTTTTGCAATGCTTCAAACACAGCTGCAGCGGTCGCTCATCTTTGGGCGAAACATTTGATTTCTGATCGATCAACAGAGGGTGAAGGTACTCGCTGGATAGGTATTGGGCCCTGGTACATCAAACGGGACTCTGATCTAAGATGGAAATGGGAAGAAGATAAGGCGAAACAATATCTAGAATGGGAATGCCGGCCAGAGTTTTATGGTACTCTTGAACGTGGTCAAGGACAAACAGGAAAACCATGGCACAACGAAAGTCGGATGTGGAGAACCCTTTCCCGTTATATCAAATGACATCTCGAATAAATTCATGTTTCTCCGTTTTTCATGTATATAGAGTGTTGATCCTTTATGTTATTCGACAGAGCTGAACTTCACCACTTAGCTTTCTTTATCGCGAGCCTTTGATAGTCTTAGAGGAAATACTAAATAGCGTCACATCTATATAGCTCATCCCCTCGGTTTTGTAGTAACGTCAGCACGCGCTACAACAAAACCCACACCAACACGCAACAACGACAGCAGACCTTGTTACTCAAGCCCTTCAGATCACCACCGATCAGGTCAACCACATCCCCAACGTGCCCGCTGTTCAAGGGATGCAACAAATCAATCACAGGATCGGTCAAATCCAACAAATGTTTCAAAACGTTCCTACGTTGGAACAAATCGACCAGCTCCTCAACCCGGTCAGGGTAGATATTATTGCTATCAGAGCAGAGTAAGTTAACAGACTACTCTTTTCAAACGGAATTCCTATCTAATTCAAGTTGTACCTGATAGGCAAGCACACTTGCCCATGAAGATTTTTAACGGTGGACTGCGTCCTGAAGGAAATTTGAACTATCCCCTTGGACCTCACGCTGCCGTTTTGCCGACTCGTTACAACTCGTTTCCGAGCCGAACTTTCGTACTAGCTATACCGCAAAAACGGTTCTCCTGACCAACTCTTGTGCCGGTTTGGATACCGTTACAACAGTTTCAATACCACAAGATTTGAGAGTGTTAAATTTAAAAACGGGTTTCGAACCGAGTGTCATGAGGACTATATTGTTGCTGCTCCTAGCAACGGTTTGCGGCAACCTACTTTTTAGGGCTTCTAGCTCTCACAGGTAGTAGCCTCGTTAATAATAACAGCTAGAGCCATGCTAACAATAGTACTTTAGAATTGTCAGTTAGCCGCCTCCTTCACTTCTTAATCCGAGTATCGTGAATCAAAGAAGGGTACAAATTGCGGAATTTCTGGGATGTCCAATTCCTTAATTGAGTAACGGTTGTTCAAAGCGATTGAAAAGAATTGGGCAGGTGTTGCTATTGCTAGGTATGTTTTATCGGTATGTGTCTTCCCATAGATTTTTGCATAATGAGTATTAACGATTCAGTTTTTTCTTCAGGGTGCCCGATGAATTAGTGGGGTTGGAATTGGATGGAAGGCAGTGATGCTTGATGAAGCGAAGTCGTCGGGGAAGATTTACTTAGTGATGGACGGAGCACACGATAACCGAATGTTGGGATGAGCGATGGTTTAATTGTGCGATAATCGAAAGGCATTTAAATCTGCAATATCTATCTATTCTATCTATTGTTATTTGTTTGAAGCGCTGAGCGTCTACAGAAATGAAGCTGTGGCGAATGGGGGGCGAAGCGATCAATGAGTGGGGGAACGAGGACTGGGGGGCTCCTAGTATGAGAGGCCTCGAGGAGGGATGCCGATGCAGTCTTTATGATTATACTAGGCTTCATGATTGCTCTTGTTCGCAGAGCCCTCTACAGCTAGTTACAAAGCACTTCATAATGGCATAAATGGCTGCGGTTTGTGTTCTCAAACGTTCATTGCTCGATATTTTCCCTCGTTTTGAGCCGTTCATAGAAATTTAAATTCTCCATTTCGTTTCGTTTCATTTTTTCATATTGCGAGTGCAAATCCGTGACTTATATTTGGGTCTCTGTCAACCTGCCAATTACAAATCTCCTCCAAACCTCCTCCAAACCTCCTTGCAATCTCATCCTACCGTCGCTTTTCTCCTCTACTTAGAAATCGTTATATCTCTCTTTTTGTGCCTCCCCCTTCCATTCCAGTCACTACTGACACTCCTACAACGCTCCCATCCCTACATCCGCCTAATTGATCTTTTGTACCCCCAGCCCTCATCACATCTTGCTGTTCATTGAATTGGTTCTTTCTTGACCTCGATCCCGGAAATAACAACGCAAACTCTCCCAGTAAGACAAGTAACTCAACATGCTTTCATCAATTGCCATCTATGCAGTACTGTTAGTGCTTCCAAACGTAAGAGGGAAGCAGTACTACAACCTTGGAGACGCATGCAGTGGTAATTGCGAGGGGGTATATAAGTTAGCAAGTGGGTTTGCCCCACTGCCACTAATCTTCACATTCCTTTGATGTACAACTCACATTGTTTATCTTCACCAGCTAACTTTCTACCCTTAGCCCTCTGTGATCTCACCAACCCTCCAGTCCTCTCAACTACCGAGGCACCACTCGGTTTTAACTCTACATGTCTTTGTACTCCCGAAGATTTTCGCGAATCAGCTCCTGCGTGTATCGACTGTTTGTTTCGTACAGACATCGAGGAAGAATTTCGGGACACCCTTCTCAAAGGAATGGACGGCTGCACAAAAAACCTAAATTTACCTACTTGTCCAAGAAAGTGCAACGGTATCGAGCAAATGATGACAGAGTGTGCTGAGGAGGATGCTGCCAGGTCGGCTGCGGCTGCTGTACCCACACCTGAAGTTACTGGCTCTGATCTCAAGGGAAATGGTGATGGCTCACCTGCTGGCTCTGAAAGCTCTGAAGCCCCAACTTCGACCACCAGCGATACTGCTACGTACGTTTGACTTTAATCGATTTCAATTACTCCGCATCAAAAGCTGATAAAATCCACAGTCACCCTCTCGGAAAAGGCAAGAAGATCAAGGAGGACTATACCAAGAGATGTATCTGCAAGCCGGAGAACAAGGAGCAAGTTGAGCTCTGTTATAAGTGTGTGCTAAACTACGATACCGCCGCGGCCGAAAAACTTGTGCTCCCAGTGCGCAAGTGTGATCCCAACTACGGAATTCAAGGGCCCCTCTACCGACCCACTGGTCCTATAAATGACGACGATGACGATGACGAAAACGGAGTTGGAGGCGTAAGTGTGATTAGTTCGAGCACTCTCCCGGAAACAAGTACTAAGACTACGTTTACTTCGGTGGGCCAGAAGAAGCCTAAGCAGAAGAACATTGGATCCAACGGATATGCCGACCTCACGAACCTCGTCTGGTGGATTGGGATTCAAATCCTTTGCGTCATTGGTGCCATCGTTTACTTCGCCATTTGAAGGTATCTCTTTAGTTTGTTCCATATGAACATCTCACTCTGTCATGTACGTGGCTAATAACCAACTAATAACTACAGTGAGAATTCAACAAACAATTATAGATAACGAACATGAGTATGGTTATGGACTATGATGCTACATTGTTGGTGAGCCTTTTATCACGCTATTGACTGGTGTTGTAACATTCAAAATGGGAAGAATTCCTGCTTTGTACTTGGGGGTGTTTCTATAATAACTGTTTGGCCTAGAGGAGGCTGTTACATTACAAATTCGGGTTGTACTTTTTAATAGTAATAAGGTGGGATTGAGGGAAAAATTTATCATTGCTCTTGTCACGCTCTTCCGGTTCATTGGTTTGCACTTGGTAACTTTTTCAGTTATGCACCCGACAACCCGTAGAGCCAACCCATCCCCCTCATCATTCCCAATCCCGGTATATGGAAGTCAGTATCCCAGTGTAATAAATCCATCAGTCGTCTGTGCCGTCAGGAAGTTTCGATGCTCGACCAATGACTCGGCTCCATACTTACCTGTCTATGACTTTTATTTAATCAAAGATTGCTACAAATGATATATTTTTAAGATACCAATTTAATATTGATTATTTCCCATCACCATCCTTTTTAATACATTTATTCATTCGGCCACTCAGCTTAAAGCGGTTGTAGGGCTGCTTGCCCTCGCGCACATCAAGTCACAACCACTTCCCCACAGACGGAATCTCACTACGGCGATAAACAGACAGACGACAACACGTCTGCCCGAACGAATCCGAACGAATCGCTCGCTGACCATCGATCGATCCTTCCTCGGAATATACTAACAAGCTACAGTCATGGTACGTCTTCTCTAAGATTTCGACCTTTCTGCGGTTTCTGGAGGGTGGGAGGGACATATTGGAAAGATGGAGCTGATGATTGCACGTATTTTTGCTTCAATATAGGCCCCCGCCGCAGCTCAAGGAGGAAAGAAGCAGAAGAAGAAGTGGTCTAAGGGAAAGGGTATTGTCTCCGTTGTTAATTTTCGGTACCTATCCGCGGTTTTGGAGAGTGGTACGACGGTGAAAAGAAGCGCTGATTCTCTGCCTTCTACAAAGTCAAGGACAAGGCCCAGCATGCCGTCATCATGGACAAGACCATCCAGGAACGTCTTAACAAGGACGTTCTGACATACCGTCTCATCACCACCGCCGTCCTCGTCGACAGACTGAAGATCAACGGCTCGCTCGCACGCCAGGCTCTTGCCGACCTCGAGGGACAGGGTGTCATCAAGAAGGTTGTCGGCCACTCCAAGCTCTCCATCTACAGTACGTTTCCACCTCTCCAACTTCTCTAGCTGATAATTGGTTTCCGGGAATTACATGGGGCTGTACTGATGCTGGTGATAGCGAGAGCCGTTACCGCCGCCGAGTAAAAAAGGACCTCATACTGTGCTTTTAGTTGTACTGTTTGGGTTTTTTTCTTTACCGGGTCTTCTTTGTGCATACTGGGAATGCGAATCAAAACAAAATAACGAATCACAGGATTATTTCTACATGTTTGGGGCGTTGTGCTGGGGGTTCTGGAATTCGAAACCTTTTTAATTCATAACAGCGTTCTTTGAAATCTCAAGTCTAATAGAGTATTGAAACCCAAAAACAGCCGCACCGTCATATACTAGTTCTCAACTGTTCCCCGTCGCCTTCGCCCTCGCCCGCAGTATAAACTCGGCGAATTGCGTCATCTCCGGCGTAATTATCCCCTCTACCGACAATCCTTCGGAAACCTGCGTTTCGATATCCAATTTACCAGGGCTCCTCCCTCATTACTCTGCATTACTCTTCCATCCTCTTCCTCAAAGAACTCCGCATGGTTCTCCCACAACTTTCACCAGTGCCCAGGAAGGTGAGAGCAACGTCGTATATTTCAATGAGGGAAGTGTGCATGTATAGACTATGGTACAGAGGGAGGTAGTGGCTGAAGCTCCTAAACGTGCGAGACTGCGAGTGCCAGAGAATTACTTTGTTCTAAGTAGAACCTCTGGTGCACCGTGCTGGTTAACACCCTGTGACTGTGAGGGGAAGATTTGGTGAAAGATAGGTACTGATTAATATATGACTGAATTTGATCTTGATTATAATCTAACCCTGAATAGCTCAAGGGCAAAGATTTCCATTGAACTAACAATGATGAATCACTGTGAAGGAGGATAAGTAGGAGGAGAAGGAAGGGGGTTTTCGCTGTTCGGCTGGTAGGGGTATTAAGGCAAACTGGCGTCAGCTTCTTCACCGATGGGATACAAACGAAGTATCATCGAATGTAGGGGTAGGTAGTGTACTTTGTGAAGATCCTAGTTGGTAAACAAATTCCGCAGCCCCATCAAACCTTTCACACCAGCAGTAATTCATTGTAAGTGAGAGGTCAATGAATACGAATTTTGCACAAGAAACTAACACATTATCTTTTGTTGTGATCTCCAATCCAAGCTCACAATCTTGGTGACTCGCTGCTCCTTTTTCTACAATCAGTCATTCCTCGCGACAACACAGAAAGAAACAAGCACTACTTCAATAAAAACTTGGCGTGGTAGTCGATATGGTCTTCACCGAAGGTCGATATGAAGTAGTAGCTGTGATCATAGTCCTATGTATTCCATTAGCCACCTCTCTCTCCCACCTCCTCCGAGGGTCGTACCGACTGATACCGCACTTCCACATCCGCGCCCACCTCCTTTGCTGCCTTCTCGAAGTTTTCGGGCAGCAGCTGACCCTGCTTGTAATAACCGTCGGCGGTCCCGACGTCAATCAGTGCGTTAAACACCTTCCCCTTCCACCCTTTCAGCAACTCTGTTGCGTCATGCTCCGCCCACTTCTCCTTATCCTCCTTTCCAAAATACCCCGAGAACGCCTTCTGTCCCCATGGGCAGTTGATAGGATTCGAGATCGGCGCAAATGCAGAGACGCTGCGGTATTTCCCAGGATTCTTCAGGAACAGAGTGAGGGCACCGTGACCACCCATAGAGTGTCCTGTGATCGACACGCGTTCCCCGTCCAGCTGCGAGAACTCGGAAAAAAGGGCGGTGGGAAGCTCCGACGTGATATACGTGTACATATTGTAGTTCTTTGACCAGGGATATTTGGTAGCATCGACGTAGAAACCTGCACTAGTGCCAAAGTCCAAGCTGTCATCTTCACCGGCAATAGAAGCCCCTCGAGGTGAGGTGTCGGGGTAGACCAAAGCGATGCCGTGTTTTGAGGCGTGGCGCTGGAGAAAGCCTTTTTCCGAGCAGTTGTCGCCAGTGCAGGTAAGGCCAGAGAGGTAGATGAGGACGGGAACTTTTTGGGAGGTCGATTGCGGTGGGAGGTAGAGGTTTAGGGACATGGGAGTTTTCGTAGATGTGCCTGAAAAGAAAATGGGGGGTCAGCAGTCGGTTTTGGGGGGCGGAGGTACGAAGGAAAGAGGTACTCACTGTCATGCTGAAGTTTGAGCAGCTTTCCGCCGAAGCTGGCAATGGTAGCTTTCGTCTCGAATGCCATCTTTGTGAGGATGGGCGATATCTTGTGGTTGGCGAGTGCTGGGAAGGTTCTGAAACGTAATCGCGCGAGGTGGATAAGAGGACGTAGGTCGGAGAGGGTGCAATTTCTTTGGTGAAGTAGAAGAAATCTGGCTTTGATAATGGAAGCCGGCAATAAGTAATGTATAGTGGGGTAATGATACGGGGATGACGTTTGAGCTGCCAAGGCTATGCGGGGAAATATCGGAAGAGAAGTCTTGCATGCTTCCGACGATACTGCGGATACCACGCTTCAATATATACCTAAGTGCTTACATACAACATGCCTCGTAAAATCAGCATCTTTATCCACTGTCTTTGGGACTTAAACCTCTATACCTAAACGCCTCAATGCAAATAGCCCATCCATCCATCTATTTTTTTACACGAAGTCGTAGTCCTCGGCGCTGAGAGCTTTCCGCTTCTTCGCCGCTCCTCCAGTTC